>Ga0163149_10000013_pt1 | contig 219050 bp, 237 predicted proteins | sample OliLakLV19MP5G1_FD_148604 | JGI IMG/M metagenome (GOLD analysis project Ga0163149, IMG submission 148604) | Freshwater microbial mat bacterial communities from Lake Vanda, McMurdo Dry Valleys, Antarctica - Oligotrophic Lake LV.19.MP5.G1 | ecosystem: Environmental > Aquatic > Freshwater > Lake...
ATCTCTCCATTCTATTCCGCACAAATCCTCTATTTTCCCCTCAGAACCTAACACTTCTGACTCAAAAATAGGCTCTCCCCACCTTTCCCCTTCTCCAATCCTTTCCCAAAGTAGTAAAATCTCTACAAATATCTCTGCGAAGCAAATAAACCCTAACAAATCCTCTATGGGAACTAAAATAGGATCACAAAATAATCCCATAAAAGATAAAATAACACCTATCACCTCAAAGACCACTAGTGAAGGTGCTTATGCTCCTCCAACTTCCACTTCAGAGATACATTTTGAAGGAGATAAAAATAAAAGCTCCAAGGATCATCTCTATGAGAACCTTACAGATGACATTTTCATCGAAGCAGATACTTTTAAGGATCATAAATATAAAAGTACTTCTGGTATTCACACTGAGAAGTTCCAAAAGCTCACATATAAGATACTCTATGATCTCTACCCTAAGTATTGTCCTAAGTGTAATGTCATCCTCTCTAAAGGTGTTAAAAATAGACCTGACCTTGTAAGATGCCATAATAAAAACTGTCACCACCAAGTATCTAGGCTCTCATATACTCCCTTACATCATTTCAAGTTACCCATTTGGATGTTTGGTTACATTTTAGAAGAATCTATATTACAATTTCCTAAGGTTATTACTTCAGTAGAAATTAGTAAAAGATTAAGTATCTCATATAAGTCCAGCAGGCTTTTGAAGCAACGTTTACAGGTCTTTTCATCACATCAGATAGAAGTTCTTAGAAAATTATATTATAATGATCTAAAAGATACTTTTAAGGATATTACATTACCAAATGTAGAAGATGGTAAGGATGTAAAGAAATACTTAGGAAAGAAACTATATAGAAAAATACCTCATACAGATACCTGCGTTTTGTATTCTGCCTCTCAGAGGAGTAATCAACATCGCAAAAGATTTCGGCATGGTGGTCTCACTGCCAGTATCTATCAAAGTGATTCCGTTGGGGGTAAACAGGTAGGAATTTTAGTTAGCACAATAGCAACTCAGAATGGTTGTGTATTTTTTGATTCAGTCCCAGACCAAAAGGCTAATACTTTAGGACCATTACTTCGCAAAACAGTTCCATACGAGTCTCCGTTATTTAGTGATGAAGGGTATCCATTTTTATGGGGTATTTATAAAAAGCATAGAACAGTAAATCATCAGGCTCATAGTAAAGATAAAAGGTATAAATTCGCTAAAAATCGTTGGAGTAAATTTTCTATTCATAATCAAGTAGCTGAAGGTAATCAGAGATTATTAAAAAGTGCATTCAGTGCTTACAGTTATGTGAAGCCGACGTACTCACAACTCTATTTAAATGAGCTGTCATTTTATAAATCCATACAGGCTGTTGGGATAGATCGTTTAGTGACTGCTCAGAGAGAAGGAGTTGTGCTAAATGTTTCTAGGATATCCCACCTAACGAATCACTTCGAACAACCTTCCCAATAAACTATCTTGGGTTTGCATCGTTTTTGAATTTGCCTCATAAGCACGATTGACCTCTATCATATCGACCATCTCCGTCACAACAGATACGTTAGATGCTTCCAAAAAACCCTGTAATACCTGTGGAGACTTTAATTCAGGAAAAGGAGTTGGTTCCCCAGATTCAGGAGTATCAGAGTAAAATGAGTCCCCTTCTTTATCTAAATGTCTGGGATTCTCAACTGTTCTGATTTTTAAACGATCGACTAACTGAGATTCTTCGTAACGATTTTCACTTACATTGGTTCCGTCTTTTGGATCAGTTCCAATCCGCCCATTGACAAAGACCTCTCCATTTTCTTTCACAAGAAAATTTCCTTGGTTCACTCGAATGGGACCTTTTTCCCCGAGCAAGGGAAAACCTTGGGGTGTAACAACAAATCCATTTTTGTCCAAAACAAAATTACCACTGCGAGTCATACGTTCCCCACGATTAGTAAGAACTGTAAAAAAGGCAGGATTTTCACTTCCAGGCTGGTCTTGGATCATCAAATCAAAATGGTTGTCAGTTTTTTTGACAGAACCTTGCTCAAATCTTGTATAAACTTCATTCACCTCGGCACCAAACCCTAGTTTACCGACAACAGGTGCTGTATCAAAAGAGCCCATTGGCGTTTTGCCGATACCGTCTTCAGAAAATCTATGTAATAACATTTCCGGAAACGTTTTGAATACAGTGGTATCTCTTTTGAATGCTGTTTTATCCACATTGGCCAAATTATTGGCAATCACATCCATTCTCGTTTGTTGCGAAATCATTCCGCTAGCACCAGTATAAAGACCACGTATCATAAGGGTTCCTCTACCATTCTCTTCGGCGAAATGTTTTATTTCCAAAAGAGAAAAAGAGACATAGTCAAAAAAGACTTGAAGTTTTTTTTCTCTCCCCCGAACATAAAGTTATCCATTATGAAGATATCCATTGGCAATCTACCCCAGTCACTTACGGAAGACCAACTAAAGGCTTTACTTTCTCCTTTTGGAACTGTAACAAGTCTTACGATCAAACGAGATAAAATCACCAAGGTTTCTCTTGGATTTGGAAGCGCGGACATGGACGAAGCTTCGGCTCTAAAAGCGATTGCTGCACTGAATGGCAAAGAAGTAGAAGGCAAAAAGATCGCTGTCGTCAAACAAGAAGATCTCGCGAACCAACACAACAATCCAAATTCCGCAAAATCCTCCCCCATGAACCAAAAAAGCCCCTTCGGTAAAGCTCCCTCTACAACAGGTGCGAGCACGGGAGTACAGAGACGAGGTGGTCAAAGAGGATCTTAAATGAAACCTGTTGAGGGATGTTTTTTATCCATAGGAGCTGGCAAAAACCAATTGCCCTTAATCCAAGCGGCAAAAGCACGAGGCTTACATGTCATCTCCGTAGATAAAAATTCCGAAGCGCCAGGATTTATAGAAAGTGACATTCGCATTTTAGAATCCACTAGCGAATACCGCAAAATCCTTCATGCCATGAGTCGCGTTCCCTACACACACGTGTTAAAGGGTGTCGGCTCCAGATCTTTTGGCCAAGCAGTACAATCAACGGCTTACCTTGCTGACAAATTCAAACTCACAGGTAATTCTCCTGAATCCATAGCCCTCTTTGCCAATAAAAAGAAGTTAAAAGCATTATTAGAAAAAAAAGGGATTCCTGTTCCTAAATCCATCACACCACAAGTTACCAGTGCGAAAGTCAAAAAAAAAGAACTATCACTTCCCTTTCCTTTGATTGTAAAACCTTATGATGGTTATGCCAAAAAGGGGATTCGTATCATAAATGATGAGAAGGAATGGAAAGTTTTTTCCAAAGGGCTCAAATTGGATGAATGGATCATCGAACCAAAAATCGAAGGCACAGAAGTTACTGTCCTCGGTTTTGTGGTAGCGAAAAAATTTCGTATTATTTCAATTTCTGATAAAATTACCACCACCGAACCACCGTTTATCGAACTAGCACATCTGATTCCTTCACAAAACCTTAATATGACGGGGGAACTCAAGATGATTTGCCAATCAGTCGTCAATATAACAGGCTTAAAAAATGGCCCGCTCGTCGCCGAATTTAAAATTACCAAAAACGGGGATTGTATTCTAATGGAGGCGGCACCGGAAGTGGGTGGTGAATTTCTTGCCGATCAACTTTTAAAAGAATCCTATGCCTACCCTTATTTCCAAGACCTTCTTTCTTTGCTCATTGGTGAAAGACCAAAACCAAAATTTTTACTCAAAGAAAAAACTCCGGGCAAAATGTTCGCGATTCTTTTTGTTCTCCCGAAAGAAAATGAAAAATCCATTAAAGCACACCCTCAGTTCAATTTACAACATGGGGAATCTTTCTTTATGCAAAATGAATTATTACCAGTCGGGACAGTATTGACAAACAAAGAAGGAAATGCCCGTCGTTCTTATGTTTATGGCATTTCTACGACAGAAAAAATCCCGAAACAAGATTGGATTCAAAGTTTATTATATCGTGCCAATGAATCATCATGACAAATGTCTGGGACTCTCATTACAAAAAACCAAAAGCTAAACTAAGTTATCCGGATGAAAATTTAGTAAGACTACTAAGTTCCATAAAATCTCCAAACTTCAATGCATTAGATTTTGGAAGTGGAAGTGGAAGACACATTCCCTTATTAATAGAAAAAGGCTACCAAGTCTCTGCCTCGGATTCATCTACTGAATCCATTTCAAATCTAAAACAATTATATAATACAATACCTTTATTTTTAACAAACAAATTACCATATACTTTTCCCAAAGAAAATTTTGGTCTTATTGTGTCATGGGGAGTTTTTCACTATAACGAACGCAATGTGGCAAATTCAATATTAGTAGAACTATATCATTCTCTTGCGAAAGGGGGTTATCTTTTAGGATCAGTAAGAGCCGCATCTGACACTCATTTGAAAATCCAGAATGGGGAGATGGCTTTAAATGACCTTAAAGGTGGTTATGCGGAGACATATACCTTAGAAGAGATGAAAAAGTTTTTAAGTATATTTAGCTCATTTGAAATCGGTTATTCAGAAAGAACCCCACTTGGTCGTTTAGAAGAAAGAATTTGTCATTGGTTCTTTCTCGCGAAAAAATAGAACTCCATGAAACATGAATTGTCCAAGGAATGCCCACTTCGGCGGGAACAAACTTGCAATTGGAATTTCCATTATTCTACTACAGGCAATTATCCAGGACTCAGTATTTATAAATGTGAATCCTGCGGTTTACAATCCCTGTACCCAAGACCAAAACAATCAGAATTGTATGACGAAGGGTATTACAAGGGTAAGGCGGAATATACTTATATAGACGAAAGAGAGAAGGAAAAATATTTTCGATACGTTTGGATTTCACGAATCAAAAATATAATGAAAAACAAAAAAGGCCTTGGACACTTTTTAGATATCGGCTCTTCGTTTGGTGGATTCCTTAGAGTTGCGAACGAACTAGGATTTACTGTGCAAGGTGTAGAAATTTCGAAGTATGCTTCCAATTATGCCAATGATACGGGCATTGCCACGTTCAATGGTTCCATTTTAGAAGCAAAATTTCCTAACAATAGTTTTGATGTGATCACACTTATCGAAGTAATTGAGCACTTAGAAAATCCAAATCTCGTATTTCCCGAATTGGAAAGGATACTGAAACCAGGTGGTTTACTTGTTTTACAAACGGCAAACTTCGATGGATGGCAGGCCAAAAATGCCAAAGAATCCTATCATTATTATATGCCAGGCCATGTATTTTATTATACTGATTCCATTTTAAAAAAAATATTGACCCTTCATGGATTTGATAGATATATTTCCTACTTTGGTGTGGACTTTTCTCTATTGCCAAAGTTAAAAAAAGCCAGAGGGAATTTCAAACATTGGACAGATTATTTTCAATGGTTTCGTATCAGTTTTTACCATTTCAAATCCAAGTTAAGATCCGAAGGCTTCCCGCTAACTTCAAGTTATGTTCTTTATGCGTTTAAAAAATAGAAGGTACCCATGAATCCAGTTACTGAAAATCCATTATTGATCAAACTCACAAGCATTCCCGAAACACCAGGATGGAAACGTAAATTAGTTTTGGCATTACGTGTGATACTCGTTTCTATTCATAGATTTAATGTTGACGATTGTTTGATGAAGGCATCTGGACTTGCCTATACAACAATAGTCACTTTAGTTCCCACGCTCACAGTCGCCTTCGCCTTATTAACCGTAGCTTCTGGAATCCAAGGCAGACAAGATGAAATCTATGAAGAAGTAAACAGTTTTTTATTAAAAAACAATATCCAGTTTGATATTTCCCCATATTGGGAGACATTAAGTGATATTATCAATACGGCATCGCAAATTGGAGCTGTTGGTTTTATCGTATTTATCTTCTCTGCTACGGCCGTTTTACGATCCTTAGAAAAAACTTTTCACTCAATTTGGAATATTGATGTTCACAGAAGTTTTATCAATAAGTTTGTTTTCTACTTTTTTTTGATCACGTTTGGCCCTCTTCTCTTTGTAGTCGGCAAAGGGATTTCAAATCAGCTAACAGATGCTGTGAGAGCACCTCATTTAAAATCTATAGTATTAACTGATAAAGGAGATATTTGGGTAGCGGGAGAAAAAGGAAATATAGGAGTCTTAAGTGATTTAAAATCCAAAATCAAATTCATTCCCAAAGATTCTATAGATTTTGAAAATATGTTATGTGTGGATTTTACTACGATTGAGTCTGGAACTTGTAAAAAACCAAATATTGGCCAGGAAAACTTTTTTAGAATTCGTAGTTTTGCAGATCACCTCACTGCGATTTCAGAAGAAGGAACATTACTTATTTCAAAAGATCATGGAAATTCGTGGAATGTTCATAGTCTTAAAAATATCACTGTCACTGACTTTGGTGTCGCCAGTGAAAATACCTTTTTCATTCTTACCGCGGATACAAAAACTCTTAGATACGAAGTCGGTAAATCACTTATAGAGCTTAAAAAATTCAGCACAAAAGATATAACACCTGTCAAAATTAGATTTTTTGGAGCGAATGACGGATTTATTTTAGATCGAGAAGGCAGGCTTTGGAAAACGACAGATGGCGGATTTAATTTTTCTCCACAAGTCATTTCTAAAAAAGCATTAAATGATATATATTTTTTGTCACGTAATATCGGTTTTGTGGTCGGTGATAATGGAGCTATTTTTCGCACAAAAGACGGTGGTAATACATGGATTGATATAAATCATAAAAAGTTTTCTTATGATCGTGTTTGGGCATTTTTATCCCCCAAAAAACAAGATTTCGATCTTTTTATTTTGAACAATCTCGGCGAAATTTTACTTTCCGAAGACGAAGGTGAAAATTGGTCCATCGCCTATAAACCCAAAGGCGGAGCGATTTTAGATTTGATACACTTACGAAATAAACAATCAGTCTCTGGGCTTGCCACAGAACCCGGTGAAATCGAAACATTACAAGAAACTGAAATCAAAGATGATTTAGAAACAACAAACAAACTCAATGCAGATATGTTAGGCATTCTCGGTGTGGGGGAATACAACAAAGTCATCCGTATTGAAAATGATGACAATGGGAAACCAATTTGGAAAAAATACCAAGGCGGACTTAAAATATTTTCTCTTTACACCTTACTTCAATTGATACTACCACTCCTCTCCATTTGGGTATTCTTTGTATTACTCTATACCATCATCCCGAATACAAAAGTTCCGATTCGAGCTTCGTTTTTGGGAGCGGCCATAACAGGCATTATATTAATTTTATTCTTTTGGGGATTTTTAAATATCTATCTCACTTCTTTTACAGAAAAGACGATGATCATTTACAAGGCACTTGCAGCGATTCCCATTTTTTTATTAACTATTTATTCCGTCGGTGTTATAGTTCTCTTTGGCGCGGAAGTGACAGCCACTCTCCAATTTCCTGATCGTTATCTACTCCCTAGACATCCTTTTGAATCGATAGATACTTTCATTAAACATGAATTTTATCATACGATCAAATTTTTTATCAAAATCTATGAAAGCCAAGAAAAATCGGGAAAATTAATTTCTATCAAAGAAATTCGATCTTCTCTTTTGATTCCAGAAAAAGATGCCAAACTAATCCAAGAAAATTTAGAAAAAGCAGGTCTTATTTCTGTATCAGAAAAAGGTCATTTGGCACCTGTTAAATTAAAAGAACAAGTGAGTTTACTCGAACTATATGAAAAAACAGTTTCTTCTTCCTTCGGCGCACCGACAGAAAGAGACTCAAATCTATCTAAAGTAAATGACTCATTACAAGATTTAGATTCGAAATTAAAAGCGCAGTTAAAAGGAATCTTTATTAAAGATTTAATGGTTTAATAAAATTTTAATTTAGTTATAAAAATTTGTTTTGGCTGGTGGAAGAAAAGCAGACATTTGTTTGTAAATTTGTTCTGCCATGCCAAGTGATTCATTTTTAGAAATATTTTTTGAATATTCATCGTATAACATATCTTCAAATATTTCTTCCGCATAACCACCATCGATGAGTTTTTCTTTGTGAACTGAGTTTTTCATTTCTTTTAACATCATTTTCACAAATACAGATTCAAATTCCACACTGGCATCAAAAAGTTTTTTTCGATAAGGGTCTGCTTGGATTTCTGCTTTTATATTTTGCGGGACACTGAGAGAGGAACTACTGATCTTACCTTGCAGATCATTTCTTTCTTCCATTAAATTTTGGAAGTCTGTTTTTTTATCAAGTTGATTGGAAACTGTGGCTTTTGATTTGCCAGATAAAGATTCCATTTTACCTAATACTTGTTCATCGCGAGAACGAGAGATTCGTGAGCTATAATCTTGTACTGAAAAAATATCCATTTATCTCTCCTATTGAATGATCAGTTCCGCTTTCAAAGCACCTTGTTTTTTTAGTGCTTCCAAAATCGAAATGATATCCTTCGTGCTAGCTCCCACTTTGTTGAGTGCACCTACAACATCGGATACTTGTGTCGCTTCCTTAAGCACAAACATCGATTCACCTTTTTCTTGTTCAGGCAATGGGAAAAAATAGCGCATTTTATTATTGTTAGCGACTTGAATCGTCAAACCAGTTTGCGAGATGGCGACTTCATCTATGGAAATATTAGCACCCATAACAATCGTCCCTGTTCTTTCGTTGATCACAACGCGAGCCACAGTTTCAGGAGTTATATTCAAATTTTCTAATTTAGATATAAAAGCTAAATCCATTTTGGGAGAAGCATTCGGGTCGACGCCTACATTAGCTTCCGCAATGGGAACAGGAACAATGATTTCATTTCCAGAAATCACTTCCGGAGTCACACCTAGGTTTGTTGTGATGGCAGTTACGATGCTATTCATAGTAGAATAATCTCGTTCTAACAAATACACTTTCACAGCACGAACGATAGGTGGTGTTGCAAGTGCTTTTTCTAAAATAGCACCTTGAGGCACAAGGCCCGTATTTGAACCAGCTTTTTTATATCCAAGGCCTTTGCTCTTTTTATCCTTCCCACCAAACACAAGCACACCAGAGGCAACCGCAATCGTATCTCCATTGCCTGCTTTCAAGGGAGATTGTAATAATACTCCACCTTCCAGGGAACGAGCATCTCCAAGAGATGAAACTAATACATCGATGCGATCCCCTTCTTTTAGGTTTACAGGAACATTGGCAGAGATCATAACACTTGCTGTGTTTCTGGCATCACGCATTGGTTTCTTAGTATTGACTCCAAGACCCGCCAAATAATTTTGTAAGGCTTCTTCTGTGAGGGCACTTTTTGTATCACCTGTTCCATTCAATCCAACAACAAGTCCGAAACCAGTCACCTGGTTCTCACGAATCGCATTGATTTTTGCAATGTCTTTGAGTTTGATTTCTACCGCAGAAACAGAAGTCCCGACAAAATTCAAGGCCAAGATGATAGAAATAAATTTCAAATTATTTAAATTGGCAATGCGTAAAAATAGATTCAAACTTGTTCTCATTCGTTGCTTTCCCCTAAGACTCGTTTGATGTTTTTCATGATAATTTCTTGTTTTTCAGATTCCGATAGTTCGGCTCTGGTAGTTTTTGTACCATCTGGATTTGTGATTGTTTTGATTTGTATATTTGGTTCTCTTAATTCTTTGGGATTTAATGTTCCTTGAAACTCAACCCGTAAATTGGCAACACTGTCGCTACTGATGTTTCGATTTTTGTCAAGATCACCTGGTGAAATGGTTCCAGAAAGACGCAAATTAATACGCTCTTCCCCGTATGTATACGTTTTGGTTCCTTCGAGTTCTAAGTTTCCTGATCCAGGATCAATGCCTACAACTAACACAGCCATAGTTCCTAAAATTTTTCCATTTGTTTTTGACTTACCAACTTTGGAACGCATATAGGTGCTGTTAGTATTGTAAGAAGGTAGATCGGAGATTAATTTTTTGTCTGGAACCGTGCTAATATCATTATCAAATGTAGCTTTGTATTCCGAATCATACTCAACTTTTAAACCTGATTTTAAAACAACTTTAACAACAGTACCAGCAGATACCATCTTTGGATATGAATAAGGATCCTTATCCCTCCAAAGGGATTCAGCGAATAAACCTTGTTGCTTATCATTCAAATTTTCTGTTTGAAAACTTTTGAAAAAATTGGGAAACAAACTAACAAGTAGTAGGAGTAATAAAAACGAAAATTTGATTCTAAAAAAATATCGTATGAGTCTCGTTTTCATAAATCCTCAAGTAAACAGATCCCGCTTGATTGGACCTTCCCTTTTAATTTTCGGTTCGAGGATAAATTTAATAAACTGATTTCATCACCTTCATTACCTGATTCAAGAGCTCTCGTACGCACTTTGACCATAATATTTCCATGAGTAAAAACAAGTCCCACTTCACTCCCTCTTTCGATCATATGAAGTCGGCGGGTTTGTTTTCTTTGAAGTGGAAATCCTTCCGGAATATCATTGAGGGCAGTTTTTCCAATGGGAGAATCCAAATCGTATTCAGTATGATTGTCAGATGTAAAAAATTTACGTTTTTCCACATCGTATTCCTGGATGATTTCTTTGGTATCAATTTCGCGTTTGGTAAACCAGGCTTCTTTTTTTTCCTCAATCAAAAAACTAACAGGCGTAGAATAGATTAGTTTATCTTCAAAAAAGACATCCAATGGGAAAATTCGTTTGCCTGCATGTATGCTTTTTCCAAATTTACGCCAAGCAAAAGTTACACCTGTTTCCGGTAAAAGGATTGGTTTACCTTCTTTATAAATTTTAAAATTCTCATGGTCTAATTGGATTTCTTTGATTAAAAAATTCAAAAGCGAATCTTCTATCGTTTTAGCTGACCATTCTTTTGTTAGGGGGACAATCAATGTCCCCGTTCCATTTATCTCCATTTCAGACAATGGATTACCAGAAGATGGATCCAAGTTTTTATCAGACAAACTACTCAGCCTAAGTTTCAAATCATCTGGGCTAAGAAAGATTGGCCCTTTCTGGCCTTTAATAAGTAACAAATCTTCTTTATTTTTCCCATTGATGACATCACCAAGCATCACATCCGAACTGAGAAGTATCGCTTTCGGTTTCATGTAGAACGATTTCTGATTTCTATTTTGTTCTGAAAAAAGAGGTAATAGAACAATAACAAAAATCAGAAGGGAAAAGAAAGTTTTCATAAATCTAATGATTAACGTTTCAGACCAATGGCCGTTGAAAGCATGTTATCTGAGGTTTGAATCGTTTTGGAATTAGATTCGTATGCTCTTTGTGCTACAATCATATTCACCATTTCTTCTACGATTTTGACATTACTCATTTCCAAAAATCCTTGGAGCACACCACCGTAACCTTCTTGGCCTGGCATACCTGGAATCTCAGCACCCGATGCCACAGTTTCACGAAATAAGTTTTTACCCACCGCTTGCAATCCTGCTGGATTCACAAATCGGTAAAGTTCAATTTGGCCGATCGTCGTTGGGCGTATGTCATTGCCGATTTTGACTGTGACTTCGCCTTCTTCAGCGATAGACAAGGTATTTAAAATGGCATTTTCAGGTAAAATGATAGGTGGCTCAAGCAAATAACCGTTAGATGTTACGACTTGTTGGTTGGAATCAATTTTGAAGGATCCATCACGGCTATAGGAAAATGTGCCGTCGGGCATTTGGATTTTAAAAAATCCCATCTCGCCTGTGAGCGCTAAATCCAATTTGTTTCCTGTGGCCTGAAAGCTTCCGATTTCGAATAACTTTTGTGTGGCGGCAGTCTTTACACCATGACCCACATTCACGCCCGTAGGAATTTCAGAAACAGAAGATGCAGGAGTCCCCGCAAGAACTTGGTGTTGGTAAACTAAATCTTCAAAATCAACACGATTCTTTTTAAAGCCAGTCGTGTTCACATTCGCAAGGTTATTCGCAACTGTATCGATGTGAAACTGTTGTGCAATCATTCCGGTTGCGCCAGTCCAAAGTGACCTCATCATAAAAAAGCACCTCTTTCGAAACCTATCGGTCAAAAAGGAAAAAAAGGTTATTGTCTTTTTTTTGGATTTATGTCTTATTTTCCCGTGCTTCCAAAACCACCCTCACCTCGAGAGGTTGGCGGAAGGGAGTCCGCTTGGTTGAAATGAACCACTTCATACCGTTTAATCAAAATCTGGGCAATTCGGGTCTCTGGCTCTAGAACGAAGTCATCCACACCTAAATTCAATAGAGGCACAAGAATCTCTCCCCTGTAATCAGAATCGATGGTTCCTGGGGCATTGGGCATAATGATGCGATTTTTCGTGGAAAAACCAGACCTTGGTCGGACTTGCCCTTCAAAACCTTGGGGAATGGCTAGTGCAAGTCCCGTTGGCACGAAGGTAACTTCCCCTTTTTTCAATAGGAGATTATCCGTAAGGCAGGCGGACAGATCGTAAGCCGCGGCACCGTCTGTTTTGCGTTCCGGAGGCTTTGCCCCTGGCCTTAAGATTTGAAAACTGACCTGGATCATAATTTGGTCGGGATCTTTTGGAATTCCGTTTCTTTCATATCCCCAATACAAGAGAGGTGCAATTGTTTTATGGAAAATATTTTTTTTGCCATATCATTTAACTCATTCAAGGTGACCGATTTCAATGCCTTCATTCGATCTTGCAATGGATAGTATTTCCCAAAATAAATTTCTTGAAGACCGATATTGTTCATACGATTTTCAGGAAGTTCATAGCCGATTGCCATCCCACCTAACTGGTTGGTCTTGGCATCTTCCAATTCTTTGGCACTAAATCCATTTTTTAGAATTTCGCGGATTTCTTCGAGAATGAGTGAGATACAACGATTTGCTTTTTCTTTTGATGTCGCACAGGAAATGGAAAAAAGTCCAGTTGTGCGGTAAAAGGAAGGAAAACAATAAATTGAATAACAAAGCCCTTCTTTCTCTCTGATATTTTGAAAGAGCCTAGATGCCATACCGCCACCGAGGATAGTTGAGAGTAATTGGATTATCGTCACTGAACGAAAGTCACGTGGCACACCACTTGCACCAAGCATCACATTAAACTGTTCTATTTTACGTTTTTCCAAATGCCGCGTAAAACTTTTATTTGGCGCAGGTATCACTACGGGAGAACTAACCTTGCCCACAGGATTTTTAAACGGAAAATACTTCTCAGCTAATTTAATTACATCTTTCCATTTTAAATTGCCAGATACAGACAAAACCATATTGGCAGGGAAATAATGTTTTTCGTAAAAATTGCGAATGGATTTGCGAGTGATTTTATTGATCGAAGCCTTAGTCCCGATGATATCACGGCCGTAAGGTGATTTTTTGAAAATATTACGAAAATAAAAATCATACACAAAATCATCAGGAGCATCCTCATAAGAACGCATCTCTTCAATGACCACATTTTGTTCCGTTTTGATATCTTCTTCCCGAAATTTTGGCCGGTAAACCATATCGGAAAGAATGTCAAACGCAAGTTCCGCCTTATCATTGATAGCCACTACATAGTATTGCGTATATTCTCTGCTAGTTGATCCGTTTAAAATTCCGCCAACTCTTTCAATCTCAGATGCCATCTCTTTTGAGGTACGAGTTTCGGAATCCTTAAAGAGCATATGCTCTAAAAAATGAAAGTAACCAAGTTCGGTATTTGTTTCAGCGAGAGAACCTTCTTTCAGAAATAAACCCACGGCCATAGAAGCCGCGTGTTTCATAGGTTGGAAAAGGATGGTTAGTCCATTGGAGAGTACGATGCGTTTGAATTCATCAGATGCCAAATCGAATCTACCTCCCCTCCGATGAATTCGGAGGGTCTACAATTATTCGCCGAGAAGAACGTCTTTTCTAGAAAGATCGATTTTTCCCATTTTATCTACAGAAATTACTTTGACTTGGATTTTTTGACCTTCGGTCACCACATCTCTTACAGATTGAACGCGTTTCACGTCCAATTTTGATATGTGGCAAAGGCCTTCTTTTCCAGGAAGGATCTCAACAAAGGCACCAAAATCAGCAATGCGTTTGATGACACCATCATAGACGCGGCCAATTTCAATCTCTTCAAAGATTCCATCGATCATGGCAATGGCCTTCTCTTTGGACTCTTCGCTTGGTGATGCAATCGTAACTTTTCCAGTATCATCCACAGATATTTCAGATCCAGATTGTTCTGTGATCGCTCGTATCATTTTACCACCAGGACCAATGAGTTCTCCAATGCGATCTTTCGGGATTTGTTTTTGAGTGATGCGCGGTGCGTTTGTAGAAAGATTTCCTTTCACAGCAGAAATCGCCTTATTCATCTCACCTAAAATATGATCACGACCAACTTGAGCTTGTTCAATGGCTTTTTGTAAAACTTCAAGCCCAAGACCGTTGACTTTTAAATCCATTTGAAAGGCAGTGATTCCTTTTTTGGTTCCTGCCAATTTGAAGTCCATATCACCGAAGTGATCTTCAATCCCTGCAATGTCGGAAAGAACGGCAAAACGACCTTTGTCATCGCTAAATAGTCCCATAGCAATCCCAGATACAGGCGCCTTGATCGGAACCCCACCAGCCATAAGAGCCAGAGTGCCAGAACAAACAGAAGCCATGGAAGATGATCCATTCGATTCTAAAATCTCAGATACAATACGAATCACATAAGGAAATTCAGTTTGCGTAGGAAGGACTTTTTTAATCGCTCTTTCTGCTAAGTTTCCATGCCCAATCTCACGACGGCCTGGACCTGAATTTCTTCTCACCTCACCCACAGAAAATGCAGGAAAGTTATAATGGAGCATAAAGTTCTTTTCTTTTTGACCTTCAAGGGTCTCATAACGCTGGTTATCCGAAGTAGTTCCAAGAGTGACTACTCCTAAACTCTGCGTTTGGCCCCTTGTGAATACTGCGGATCCGTGTGGGCCAGGAAGAACATCAATCTCACAAGATATTTGACGAATTTCATCCGTTTTACGACCGTCAAAACGAATTCCCTCACCAAGCACGAGTTCGCGGACGACTTCGTATTCTAATTCATGGAGATAGTGTTTGATATCTTTTGTTTTATCTAAAGGTGCAAGCTGTTCTTTGAAATGAGCGACTGTCTCACTATTGATAGCTTTTATGTCTTCGTTACGTTTTGCTTTGTCTGCATTTTTATTCGCTGCAGTCAATCTGTCAAAAGCAAAGGCACGAATCTTAGCATGTAAATCTAGGTCTGGAGCTTTTAGAACGACCTGTTTTTTGGGCATCCCGTGTTTTTTAGCAAGTTCTTCTTGCATTTCCACAGCAACCTTTAAAGCACCTTGTGCAAATCGAAGCGCATCCATCATATCATCTTTTGATATCTCTGCAGCTTCTCCTTCGATCATTACGATGGCATCTTTAGTTCCAGCGACTATCAAATCCAGATCAGAACGAGTCATCTCTTCATTTGTAGGATTGAGAATGAATTCAGTGCCGATACGTCCAATGCGTGCACCAGCAATTGGGCCTGCAAAAGGAATATTTGAAACAGCAAGTGCCGCAGAAGCCGCACTAATCGCATGACCTGCAACTGATACTTGTTTGTCGGCAGACAATACTTGTACCATAAGTTGAACTTCCGAAAAATAACCTTCCGGAAACATAGGTCGAATCGGTCTGTCGATAATGCGTGATAGAAGTATTTCGTGTTCGGGAGGTTTTGCTTCGCGTTTAAAGTATCCACCAGGGAAACGTCCCACGGAATACATTTTTTCTGAATATTCGCAAGTTAGGGGAAAAAAATCTTGTCCCTCTTTTGGTTCATCAGCGGCACAAACAGTTGCTAGGAGAACAAGGTTCCCCGTCTTATAGACAACAGAACCGTGGGCTTGTTTCGCCCACTTGCCTGTTTCGATGGTGATAGAATCTCTACCCCAAGAACCAGTAAACTCTGTAGCCATAGGCCTTATTTCCTAAGACCGAGTTTTTCTATTAGCTTTCTGTAACTATCGATATTGCTGCGTTTGAGGTATTCAAGCATGCTCTTTCTTTGATTTACAAGAGCAATCAATCCACGTCTTGAGTGGAAATCTTTCTTATTTACTTTAAAATGTTCAGTAAGATCCTTAATGCGAGAATCAAGGATAGCAATTTGTACTTCTGCAGATCCAGTATCATTTGGCTTGCTACCGTAAGTAGCAACGATCTGCTGTTTTTGTTCTTTTGTGACCATATTTCTTCCAAAATCCTGGAAGCCTTCAATTAGAAAACATAATTTTTTGGGTAGGATTAAAAAATACTTTGCCGTAGCGGTAGGGCAAATGTTCGCGCTTCCCATCATACAAACACCAAGCTACTATGGAATCATCTTCCTTGCAAGTCAGGTAAAATCCCCTCTCTGTGGCTTTAGGGAGTTTGTCCCAAACATACCCACCGTGGATGATTGCTTTTTTTTCCTCTGCATCAAGTGGGCGCGAAGGAAGGACCAAGACTTCTTGCCAGGTTTTAGCATCGACAAGTTCAATCTCCTGATAGGTTTTTGCCATTGCCAATTGCCAACATCCTATGGATTCCCGAACCAAACGAAAAAGTAACAAAGGGATGCCCCATTTTTCAGATAAATCTAAAATGATCTTACGAATGTAGGTGCCTGAACTGACGTGTATTCGGAAAGAAAAACCAAGTTCTGTTCTTTGGATGTCCCAAACTTTCTCTATGCGTATGGGTCGCACCTTTTCTTCCACAATCTTTCCACTACGAACATGGTCGGACTGTCTTTTGCCATTCACTTTGAGTGCAGAAATCTTTGGCGCGTTTTGGGATTTCCAATCTTTGATGCCTTGGATCTCTGAGGTTAAAAATGTTTTTAGATTTGAAATCTTAGAAAGTGCATCGGTCAATTCTTCGGCTGACCACTCTTCCTCAATAATCCCGTCTACATCTCCGCTATCTGTGCGTTTTCCGAAATGAACTTCCGCATAATAGGTTTTATCTTCCCCGAGAAATAATTGGGAAAAGGATGTATAATTTCCGAAAGGTAAAATTAACAGACCTTCGGCGAAGCGATCAAGTGTGCCTGTATGACCAATGGAATCCAGATGGAATTTTTTTTTAAGGCGAATCACAACATCGGATGATGTGAGTCCTGGGGTTTTGTGAACAAATAAATAACCAGAAGGTTGTGATTTCGAGTCGCGCTCTTCCATCGATGTTAAGATGATTTTTGATTCTCTGTTTTTATATCCATTCTATAAAGCCACATTAATCATCATTAGATGGATCGGTTTTCGTTTCTGGACTTGATTCCATTAATTCAGTTCCTTCTTGCGAATGAATTTCTTCCTTATCTTCCAACTTCTGACTATGCAATTCTTCATACAAAGTTTTCGGTTTTGATTCATCTATCAATCGATTCACTTCGAGGGATTTGATGTAACTATTGTCCCAAGCAAAGAAAAAACGCGGGTTCGTATGTAAGTGCAATTGTTTTCCCACGAGCGAAGATAAAAAACCAGCGGATGAAGCAAGGCCTGCTGTTAATTTTTTACGTTCGTTGTTATTGCAAAGTGCCGTGAAATAAATATCTGCTTTTTTTAGATCATCAGTGATTTCAATTCTATGGAAGGAAGGTAAAAAGACCCGAGGGTCTTTCACTTTGCCTTCCAGAATCGCCATAGATAGAATGCGAAGTATCTCCGCTTCGAGCTTTTTTTTTCGAATCGGATTCATACTGTTAGTTCTTAAAGCTTACGAGCTATCTCACGGATTTCGAATACTTCGATTTCATCGCCGACTTCAAAATCATTGAAACCATCGAGTAAGATACCGCATTCAAACCCAGTCAAGACATCAGGAACATCATCTTTAACTCGTTTGAGGTTCTTGATTTTTCCTTCCCATAGGATTTCGCCAGATTTATTAGAGATGACTCGGACACTTGCCACTTTCGCAACTTTACCCGACTTCACCATACATCCTGCAATATTTCCCACTTTAGAGATTTTGAATACATCTCGTATTTCCACTTTACCGATGATATTCTCGACCTTTTCTGGTTCGAGCATACCTTCCATGGAAGCTTTCACTTCATTCACTACATCATAAATGATGCTGTAATATTTGATTTCTACTTTTTCTTTTTCGGCAAGCATCACAGTCTTTGGATTCGCACGGGTATGGAAACCGATGACTATGGCATTCGATGCAGAAGCAAGAATGATATCTGAATCAACAATCGCGCCCGTTCCCGCATGGATCACATGGAGTCTTACATCTGCCGTTGAAAGTTTTTCAAGAGCTTCTTTCACAGCTTCTGTAGATCCACGAACGTCTGCTTTGATAATGACTTTGAGTTCTTTGAGAGCACCTTGTTTGATGATCTCACTCATATTATCAAGTGTTACGCGAGTGGCTGCATTTTTGGATTGGCCAAGTCTTTCGTATTCTTGACGGCTATGAGAAATCTCACGAGCTTCTTTATCTTCCAACACCACATCAAATGGTGCACCAGCATCAGGCACGCCATCAAGACCAGTCACGAGAGCTGGAAAGGATGGACCTGCTTCTTTGATGGATTGCCCAAGGTCGTTGTATAAAGCACGAACGCGTCCCGAGTGAACACCCGCAACAAAAGCATCGCCCAAACGAAGTGTTCCGTTTTGGATGAGTACGGTTGCCACAGGTCCACGACCTGGATCGAGTTTTGCTTCTACGATGGTTCCTTTCGCACGACGTTTTGGATTTGCTTTGTGGTCGAGTAACTCTGCTTGGATGAGGATCATCTCAAGAAGTTTATCAATACCGATATTGTTTTTTGCTGAAATTTCACAGAAGATGGTAGTTCCACCCCATTCTTCTGGTTGTAATCCATAATTAGAAAGTTCTTGTCTCACCTTTTCTGCGTTAGCGGCAGGAAGGTCAATTTTGTTTATGGCGACTATGATAGGAACTTCTGCTTCTTTCGCATGATTGATCGCTTCTATCGTTTGAGGCATCACACCATCGTCAGCGGCAACAACTAACACAACTATGTCTGTCACCGAGGCACCACGAGCTCTCATGGAAGTAAAGGCTTCGTGACCTGGCGTATCCAGGAAGGCAATACGTCCACGATTGGTTTCTACTTGGTAGGCACCAATGTGCTGAGTAATGCCACCTGACTCACCTTCTGCGACCCGTGAAACACGAATCGTATCAAGTAATTTTGTTTTACCATGGTCAACGTGACCCATAATCGTCACAACTGGAGGTCTTGTGATATAATCATCTGGTGCATCTTTTTCTTCTTCAATGACTGTTTCATCATAAAGAGATACAATCTTCACCTTACAACCGTAATCATCAGCAAGGATGGATGCTGTTTCTGCATCGATCACATTGTTGATCGTAACCATCATACCCATTTTCATGAGTTTGGAGATCACTTCGCCTGGTTTTAGGTTTAGTTTTTTCGCAATTTCCCCTACTTGGATATTTTCCAAAATAGAGATTTCTTTTGGCACAGCCGCAAGTGCCGCTGCCTGAGCTTTCTGTTTACGAAAGCTTTGTTTAAAAAACTTAGTATTTTCATCTTTTTCTTCACGGCCACCTTTGTCTTTTTCAAAGGCCTTCTTTTTGCCAGAAGCATTCCCGCCTGGAGGTCCACCAAAAGGTGCTCCCCCGATACCGCCACCTTGGCCTGGTCCACCACCGCCCTGTCCGGGTCCGCCGCCTTGGCCAATCGGTCTAGCACCGCGACTTCCTGGAGGACGAGGTCCACCTTGGTACCCACCAGGGCCACCACTGCCTTGGCCTGGTCCGCGATTCCCTTGGTATCCGCCACCACCGCCGCCTTGGCCTGGTCCGCGATTCCCTTGGTATCCGCCACCACCGCCGCCTTGGCCTGGTCCACGATTCCCTTGGTATCCGCCACCACCGCCACCTTGGCCTGGTCCGCGATTCTCTTGGTATCCGCCGCCACCGCCGCCTTGGCTTGGTCCGCGATTTTCACTCGGAGGTCTGGTAATTGGTCTTGAAACAATAGGATTACGATCTTCTTTGCGGAAGTAACCAGGAACAGTTTGCCCTTGGTTTTTATTGTCCGCGTTTCTGTATCCTGGAGATGCCGTATCCCCAGAAAGGATAGATTCTGGTTTGCGGTCCATTGGAGGGCGAGAAGGTTCTATCATCTCTTCTCTTTTTGGTCTAGATACAATCGGCGAAGCCTGGGAAGGCGCTTGTGGTCCAGATCCTGCACCACCACCTAATCCACCTTGGCGTTTTGCCTCTTCACGAATGAGTTCATTTAGATCTTTTTTCTTTTCATAAGCAGGTGAAGAACTAGATTTAACTTCAGGCGCAGCTGCAGTTGTCTTAGGTTCAACGGAACCGGGCTTCTTTTTGATGACCAACTTTTTTTTCGTTTTGTCACCAGCTGCCCCTTGTTGGAGGGTTTCTTTAATCGACTTTTGTTCTTCCATAATATACTACTTGCTAAACCTAGCCCTCTTCCACCCATTCAATCGACTCGCGCAGTAATCTCAAAATTTGTTCTGCTGTTGTTCGGCCAATTCCAGAAATGGCTGATAATTCTTCAGGACTAAAATCCAAAAGTGTTTCTACGTTCTTAATTCCACCAGCGTCCAATAAACCGATAATCCTTGGAGTCAGTCCTGGAATTTCTGTTAAAGGAGTCAAGGAATCATCTTCCTCTTCTACTGGGCTACTTGTTTCTTCTTCCCCTTCCATTGCCTCTTGTTGGGCATTGAAAAGACGATCGAGCTTTTCTCTGGCTTCCGGAGAGGCAAGCTCTTGGTTGTACTGTGATACTGTTTTGATATCAATCTTATAGCCCGAAAGTTGGGATACAAGTTTCACATTGGATCCGTTAATGCCAATGGCAAGCGAAAGTGATTCATCTGGCACAATGACAAGGGCATCCCCTCGTTTTCTATCTACATGCACTTCCACAGGTTTTGCTGGGGAAATCGCATTTGCGATAAATACACTCGGCTCTTCCGAATACAATACAATATCAATTCTTTCATTTCCTAGTTCACGAACTATAGCTTGGATACGAACACCTTTCATGCCGACACAGGCACCTACAGGATCCACATCATGTTTGTTAGTAAAAACTACGACCTTGGTTCGAAAGGATGGAATGCGAGCTACATCTCGAATTTCGACGATGCCATCATACACTTCAGGGATTTCCATCTCGAAAAGTTTTTTTACGAAATCTCCTGAGGCGCGTGAAAGTGTAATCACTGGCATCGGTTCTCTAGGGCGAATTTCCACTCTAGAGATGATCGCTTTCAATCGATCCCCTTGGCGGTATTTTTCACCTGGGTTTTGGTCTTTTTTCAGCATAATGCCTTCGACCTTACCGAGATCAATGCTCATCGCATCTTTTTTCCATCGCTGGAAATAACCGTGAGTCAATTCCCCTTCTTTGGATTTATATTCTTCAAATAATATTTCTTTTTCAATGTCGCGAAGCCTTTGGAAAACCATTTGTTTGGCTTGGCTTGAGAGTACTCGCGAAAGGTCTTGTGGTTTTTCGAAGATTCGAATTTGTGATCCAGCTTCTGCTGTTGGTTCCAAAAGCTTGGCATCGGATTCTTTAATTTCGACTAGGCTTTTTGGTTCCCCACTTACTACATCTTTTAAGACACTCACAACAATTTCATTTTTGTTGTCTTGTCCGAACTCAACTTGGCATCGTTCTTCCGCATCCACCTCGAGTCCCACTTTTTTACGGTAAGCCGTAAGAAGGGAATCTCGAATCACGCCGAGAACTAAATCGCGATCCAATGATTTGTCTGCGCAAAACTGCTGGATGGCTTCGAAGAGGCCAATATCTTTCGTTACTTGTTTTGTAGCCATAGGTTTATAATTCTAAAAATAGATTTCCTTTCCGAATTTCACTTAAAGGTTTTTGAATGGGCTTCACTACCTTTCGTCTAGGCCCCTTATTGTCGTAAGGTGTTAGTTCGATGGTGTCCCCCATTCGCGGCCCAAGACGATAGACTCGCTTGTCCCAATTTCCATTTTCCAAAAGGACTTCTAATTTTGCTAAAAGGCCTTGGAAACGATCCAAATCTTCGGGCATACGAAGCAAACGCTCCGCCCCACTGGAGGAGACCTGAAGGGTGAAGTCAAATTCTTCTCCCCATAGATCCAATTCCTCTTTGAGTCTCTTGGATACTTCCTCGCAATCAAACAAACTGACTGAGCCAGTCTTATGATCTAGGTGATCCAGCGAAATCTCAATGAGGGCGTGGTTTTTCCGATTCTGTACTTGGAGCGAAAAAAGCGCAAGAGGTGGTTCGAGAATTTTATTTAAAACTTCTCTGATGTTTTCCTCGGTGTATACCAAACCATATCCAAAAGTATCCCTGTGCAGGATTCTTAGTAAGAGACCCAACTCATGTTAAAAAATAACACGACACTTGTCAAGCTAGGAAAACCGAGTTGTGCTGTAAATAAAAAAATAGGGAATGGAAGGTTGTCTATGCGATTCTTCATTCTAATTTGCCTTTCCCTTACCTTTTCCCAATGCCTAAGATTCCGTGTGGACAATCTTAAGGATGATCTCTTGTTCCGAATTCCTTTGGGAACCACGGCTGATACTTGGGAAGGAGTCGTTGTGAACCAAGTTTTGACCAATGTCCCTCTCACTTTGCCCGTATCTGGGAATATTGTAGCACTTTCTGATACAAAACAATCCATTATCAAAATTTTTGACCGAAATGGCCGTCTGGAGGCCAGTCTTGGGAACCCCGAATTCAAACCTATCTCTGGAATTCCCCATTACCCCTTTCGCTTTGGTGGGATCGGGATTGTGGCCTTAACAGAAGATGGAGATTTAGTGGTTCAAAATCGAATCTCATCCAAAGGAATCGAAGTCCCACAAGGGCAAGAGAATCTTTATAAATCTTATAGCGGGACTTTCTCTACATCTGGAACAGCTGTTTTGCCCTCCTTTCTAGTGCAAATTTCACAGAAAGGTGTTGTCAAGTTCATGTTAGGTGCCTCAGGGAAAAATTCTGAACCATTCCGATACATAGAAGCCATAATACCTGGCGAGGGTGATAAATTATTTGTGTATCACCGTATAGCAGAAGAAATGCGACTCTCTTATTTTGATGAAGGTGAGCTGAAAGGAAATATCAAAGAATCACTTCTACCTGTTTTTACAAGCCCTGAAGCAAAAGATTTTGACATCACATTGGATAAGATATTACCACATCCTGAAGGTGAATACGTGTTAGCTTCCTTTAGTTATTTTTCTAAAAAAGACAAACGTTTCAAATATAGAAAGATCTTTCGTTATACCTTCACAGGCAAAGAAGATGAGTTTGTCAAAGAAATCCAAGATCCATCCGAGATATTATTTTCCATACGCTCCAATCAGGAATTTTATGTTTGGGAAACCGAAGACCAAGGCAATTCGATTCGATTACAAGTTCACGACAGAGAAGGAAATCATATCAATAACAAAAGACTTCCCTTTCTTCCGCCTCGTGGACAATGGAGAGAAACATATACTGATGCTGACGATAATATTTATTCAGTTCGCATTCGCTCTGGTGCTTTAGAAGTGTATCGCTGGATTTAAATGAATATTCACTCTCTACATACAAATGAAGAATCAAAAAACTTAGAGCTCTATGCCGAAGAAGAGTTAGGTTATCATGAAACGACCCTTATGGGAATGGCAGCCTTATCTGTATTTCATGCCAATGAAGATTTATGGGTGACAGCAGAAGAAATCTGGATCATTTGCGGAACAGGTGGAAACGGTGGAGATGGGTATGCGCTCGCAAACATTCTGAATGAAGAGGGTTATGTTGTCAAAATTTTTCAAACGGATCTCCCAAAATCAAATGCAGCTTCCTTTTATTTTGGACTTTGTGTGAAGGGAGAAGTTCCCATTTTAAATGTTTCTGAATTAATCAATGAAGAAAAGGATGTAGAACCAGGAACCATTTTACTTGTTGATGCCATTCTTGGCATTGGATTCAAAGGTGAACTTTCCTCACCGATCACAAAGTTAATCACACATATCAATGAATCACCCTATTACTTTTATAAATTATCACTAGACACAGCTTCGGGATTTAATCCTCGTCACAAAACTACTGTTTGGATAGAGGCTGATAGTATTGAAGAACTAGGCACTCGTAAATGGGAAAACATAGGATTTACAGGTGATGATAAAATGGTGCCCAGATACTATGAAAGTATTGGATTTCCTGTTTCTAGTCACCAAACAGAGTTTACTTTTTCAGATCGTTTTTATTGGGAAAAAAAAGAATGGGAGGAATTAATTCCTCTTTTAAAAAGAAAGGCCACAAATCATAAATATTCGTCAGGTTCAGCTATTTTTTTTGGTGGGGATTCGGGGATGGAAGGTGCGATTATGCTTTCTTCGTCCATCTTTCAAGGCTTAGGTGGCGGGATATCAAAAGTATTTACGCCTGCTGAATCTACGAAACAATCCATTATCGCAAAGGATCCATCTCGAATGGTGACTTTGGGTGATGGCTCTGATATCCAAAGTGATTCTTTTTATACTAAAACAAAAACTTTGGTGATGGGACCTGGAATACGAAATTATCCAGAATTTTTAAAGACTTTTAGCTTACTTGATGACCAAACACTCATTTTAGATGCAGGTGCCCTTCCCACTTTTGGAGACCCATTGCCAAATGGTGGAAACATACTCTTAACACCGCATGTTGGTGAATTTCAAAGATTAACCGGCGTTCGTTGTGAAACAATCCAAGATGCATATGATATAGGTGTCGAATTTTGCAAAAAACATGAAGTTAATATTTTATTCAAATCCTTTAATAGTCTCTATCTAACGAAAACAGGCGAAGCTTTTGTTTGGGAATCCCCCAATGCCAAACTTGCAACAATGGGCACTGGGGATTTACTCGCGGGAGTGATCGCCAGGTTTTTGTCATCTAACTTAAGTCTTGTGGAATCAGTCTATTATGCCTTATCTTTGGTTGATGTGGTAAGAGAGATGCCAAATAGCTATCCAACAGCTGGTGAGATGTTAGAATACTTAATAGGGAAAGTATAAATTGGCCAAGGGTTACCATTCCAAGTCTCCCGATGAATTTCGAGAGTATCTAAAATCTCTCGAAAAAAACAAATCAAAGTTAAAGTGGCGTCAAATTGTTTTGTTACTCGACGTAGTACTTTTGATTTTTGTAGTTTATCTCGTATTTCGGGAATTAAATCCAGGCAGTTTCCAGGATCCTACCATGTCCACAAAACAAACTGTAGACGGACACTCGGCCTACCTTTCACTGTCCAGGGAACCAGATACCTCATTCCAAGGGTATTTTTTATTTTTAGAAAATCATACAGACAACGAAATACTATTTCCAAAAACCAATTGGAAATCGGAATTTCGAATCCTTACTAAGGAAGGAATATTGTGTTATACGGAAGATATCAATTGGGAAACAAAAAAAATCCCAAAATTCTCCAAAGGATTTTTGTATCATTCTGTATCTTTAGAAAAATTGAAACGTTTACCAAATGATTGTCGCACACAAATCTTCGATGAAAATTATAGCTTCTTTCGTTCCAAGTTCCGATCCTTAACTTTAAACTTTCAGACACAAATTTTACTGACTACGGATACTCAAAAATTCATTTTTCAAATCCAACAAAAGCCTTACCGAATCAAATAAAATATGAAATTTTCAAAATATCCCCTTGGCACCTATTGAAACTTTTTTGGAATCTGTAGTTCACTTTCCAAAGTTTCAACGGCAGTTTCTAAGATTTTAATCCTTGCGTAGTATTTATCTTTGGCAGGAACGATCACCCAGGGAGCAAAACTCGAATTTGTTTTTTGAAACATTTCATTTGCCGCATCAGTATAATTTTGCCATTTTTCCCGGTTACGCCAATCTTCTTCAGTTAATTTCCATCTGCGCAAAGGATCATTTTTACGTGCTTCAAAGCGAGCGAGTTGTTCTTCACTTGTGATATGTAGCCAATACTTCAAAATGATCGCTCCGTAATTTGCTAGTTGTTCTTCGAATAAAACAATCTCTTTAAAAGACCGCGTCCATTCGTCGATTGAACAAAAACCTTCGACTCGTTCGACGAGAACCCGACCGTACCAAGAACGATCAAATATGCCTACATAACCTTTTTTAGGCACTCGACTCCAAAAGCGCCAGAGATAATGTCTCACTTTCTCTTGAGGATCGGGGGCGGCGATATTATGAACTTCATAAAGTCTCGGATCAATCTCTTGAGTTAATCTACGAATCGCCCCTCCTTTACCAGCAGCATCCCAACCTTCAAAAACAAAAACAATGGGACGTCCAATTTGTTTGGCATACAGTGTAGCACGTCTTATGCGCTCTTTGTATTTTTTGATTTCTATTTTATAATAAGATCTTTCCAGTTTAGGAAATTCCATCATATCATCTAATTTAAGTTCTATGCTTTCGCTAACATTTGTAATCATGGTAACAATTCTCCACCCTTGGCAAGTAGGCTCAGCTCTTTAGCGGAATCCACTTTCAATTCTTTTTCCAATCGAGTGATGATTTTTTTAATTAAATGGATTTTGGCAGAACTTAAATCATCAGCGGGAATAATCTCCCAAGTAGACATTTCCGTATTGGAATCATTTAACACTCTTTCGAATACTTTGCAGTAACGAGAGTAATGTTTTACTTGATCTTTGTCTAATTCAGACAATTCCCATTCTCTTTTTTCTTTTTTGGATTGTTTGAGTCTTTTTTTTTGCTCTGATTCTGTGATATGTAAAAAAAATTTATGAAACCTTACCTTATCACTCTTTAATATGGATTCAGCATTAATAATTGCTAATATTCTTTGATTGTATTCACTTTTAGAAAGTTTTCCCACACTTAATAAATAGATCAAACGTCCGTAATAGGAGTTTAAATAAAACAAGGATTCACCAAACCTTGGTAAGTATTGCCAAAAATTCCACAAAAAAGGGTACCCTCGATCTACTGATTGGTTTACAAAAGGAGAATGTACTTTGAATTTTCTTGGGTCGAGTCTTGTTGTTAACATTTTCAAAAGTTCACCTTTCCCACTCGAAGACCAGCCTTCTATGATAAAGATATGACTCAATTGTTGTTCGAATGATTCTTTTTGTAAAATAAACAGTTGTTCTTGGAAGGTTTCTAATTCCTTCTCACTTTCCTTTGTTTTATTAAGGGGAATCAGATCTTTCAAACGAATCATGGGAAAAAATAGAATTGATTGAATGAGAATGGAAAGAATTTTTTAAAGCGGTTTGGAAAAACCAGAACCGAGAGCGATTTCCAAATGACCAATCCCTTTGGACTGATTGGCATAACGAGGGACTAGATGTATGTGCAAATGTGGTACAACTTCGGCTATGCCCGCAAAATAAATTTTATCAGGCCGAGAAGGTAAAACCAGAGAAGCTTCAAGCCCCTTCAAAAGAATATTTCCAAAATCTTGGCATTCAGCAGGACCAAGATCTAACCAATTTTCCACATGCTCTTTCGCTTCTAAGTATGAATAACCGATTAAGTTTTTGTCAGAAGGAGCTTGCCGTAAAACCCAATGATCCGTTTCTGCAATGATGTTCTCTTTTGATTTATGGGCAATGCAGATCGGACAGTTAATCATCTAGACATAAGTCTCCGATACTTTAATTATCCGAGGAAAGCATTTTTTGAAACTTTGTATCATTCTTTTATCCCTGTTTTTACCACTTGTTTTGAACGCTCAGGATAACTCTTTTTATCACGAATTTTTGGACCAAATTTCTGAAGATGTATTTCTCTCCCCTCATAAAAAAGAAGAAACAGAAATTGTGAAACGTGTGGAAGAAAAAAACCAAGAAGAAATCAAGTTAATTCGGACTTCTCTGAAACATTATTTTAGAAACAATGACCAATTTTCCCAAATCAAACGTGGTGAATCCAGACAAACCACAGATTTCTTAAGAATTTTGGAAGGTTTTCCCAATCTCGGAGGTCTTTTATGGTATAGCAAGGGAAACCTCATATTCCAATGGGGAGATTGGAGTGATTTTTATGAAGACGGTTTGAGTCTGAATAAAATCCGGAATGAAGGGCAAATCCCCAGTTTCATATATGAAGAGGATCAATTTTACTTTTTCGTAAGAAACAGCAGTGGTTATTTTCCAGTGGAATTTCAATTTTTGGGATTTGAATCCACCTTCTATGTATTTGGTGATGATGGATTTTTACGTTATACGAATGATTCAGAAATGGATTTAGCAATGCGAGTCACTGAATTTAGAAAAATATTTGAAACCATTCGATCAAAAATTCCAGATACTAGCGAAATCAAAACTGGCGATCTTTCGATCTATATCGTTCCAGGAAAAAATCGACCACTTTACTATGCTCTCTATTCCTTACGCCTCTTTCTTTATCTATGGGCAAGTTACCTGTTTTTTATCTTTTTCCGAAGCACTTTCCCTTTCCTAAAAAAGCATTTGCCCAAGAACCCAATTCCTCCAATCTGACCTTACCTACATCGCCCTGGTAGTTCAACGGATAGAACATCGGTCTTCGGAACCGACAGTGGGGGTTCGATTCCCTCCTGGGGCAAAAATTAGCAACTATTGAAATTTCGGAATCGAACAGTTTTGTGAGCTAATTAGTTGCGACCCATAGGGAGCAAATAATTAGAAAGCCGACCTGGATGGGAGGCGACGAACAAAACCGTGCCTCGGAGCGCGTTTAAGACAGGATGTCGAAACAGCGGAGAGGTCGATTCCCTCCTGGGGCAAATTCTAATGAGTTACCTTTAAGTAGGAACTTCTAGACTAGTAATCTTTCCAAATAAAAAATAATTCACATAACCAGATAAAGATTAAAATTTCAGTCAATTGTTAAATATTGAAATGTAATTTGGTCAAGTCTAAAAAATTTAAGCTAAGATTTCAAATGAAAATGTATCCATTCATTGCAATAGTAAGAACCTATTTTTGTTCGTATTGTCCTGTATAAAATTAATATTTTCCGAATAACAAAAGAATTTTCAAATTAAAACATTATCCGGGGTGTTTATCGCAATGCTCATTGGGATATGCTTTTGTCAGTTTATTCGAAAATAATGACGCATAAAACCCAAAATTTAAAATACATTTCCAAGAAGAAGATTCCCTAAAAGAATAATTTTCAACCAAACACGAACAAATTTCAAATCGTATTTATTCAAATAATATTAATTACAAATTTATTACCGTCATTGGTACATGTTTCCAATCTTTACCTTCAATTTTACCTTTATGCACAGTAAATTTGCAATTTTTCTCAGAAAATCATTAAAACCAAGAGAATAAGAAATATTCTTAAACTAACAAATAATAATGATTGCTCGGAAAAGCAAAATAACGAGGATTAGTTCAAATTTTAGTCTGTGACTTATGGGGCGAAGCTATGCGAAAAAATAAGATGCAACTGAAACGAAAAAAAAATAAAAATCCTTAATTAAAATACTATACATCCGTATAGTTAATCATCATATAGACTCATTCCTATTTTTCAATGGTTATGGGAAAGCAGTAATATGATAAAATTAGAATATAATGCAACGAAAGATAGATACTTACTCCGTTTTAAATTTAATCACAACTACATTGGATTAGCGCGCCAAATAAGTGGAGGTTTTTTTGACCGAGATTTGGAAGCATGGTCCTTTCCTTCCGATGTTCAATCAGTTAAATTAATACTTTCTGTATTCTATCAGCTAGAAATCCAAGTAAACTTAAGGGAAATACCGAAACGGGTAGGGATTTTTGATGATTTGTTCGATGCGATTCGAATACGCAATTATTCACTCCAAACAGCAAAAACTTATTATTCCAATATCTTTTGTCTTTGTTCCTACTACCAAAAATTGCCTAACCGAATTACATTCAAGGATATAGTAAATTATATAAAAATACAGCAAATTGAATATAACAAGAGTGTAACGACAATTAGATCTATGCAACAATCCTTTTTATTTTATTTCAAAATGGTCAAATCCCAAATTCCAGACCTTCGTTTTCCACGGATGAAAAAATCTATTTATTTACCGGAAGTTTTATCGGAATCCGAAGTTCTCTCTTTATGTCATTCTTTAACAAATTTCAAACATAAACTATTACTAAAACTTGCCTATTCTTCTGGCCTTCGCGTCAGCGAAGTCGTCAAATTAAAATATTCGCATATAGATTTTGATCGCAAAATGATTAAAATACAGCAAGGAAAAGGAAAAAAGGATAGGTATAGTTTACTTGCAGAATCTCTCCTCTCTGAATTACAATTCCATAAAGAAGAACAAAGAAAAAATTACAAATATAAGCAAAATCCATCTCTTCCCCATTCTAAAATAAGTAATGATTGGATTTTTCCCGGAAGCTCAAATTCTCATCTTTCAATTCGTACAGCGGAAAAAATTTTTGAGAATGCCAGAGATAAAGCGCAAATCCAAAAGAAAGTATCCTTTCATTCTCTACGTCATGCATTTGCCACTCATTTACTAGAACATGGAACCGATATACGATTGATCCAAACCTTACTCGGACATGCGAGTTTACGAACTACGCAAATTTATACTAAGGTATCTTCTTCGCGCATAGAGAAAATCCGCAGCCCACTCGATCATATTATTTTTAAAGAGTAAAGAAGACCCAATGTAAAAAATAATAAATAAGAATCGAGAAATTTCTCGATTCTGCATGTTTTACGCAATACGGTATTGTCTCATTTAAATAATATAACTAGTCAATATAAGCGGATAAATAACGTTATAGTATTATTTATACAATCCAGCTTTTGCATTTCAAAAAATTAAATCTTTAATGCAATACAGATAGAAATCGTTATGCGTAATGACTAAAAAAAAGGATACAAAAAATGGATAATAAGAAGCAACCTGATGATAAGCTTAATAAGTTAAAAGAAGAAACTGAAATAGCTAAGGCAATCGCAGCAATTGATAGAGTCAGAAATAATTCCGATATAACAAAAGCCATTTATGAAATAAACAAATTAAAAAATAAATCTGAGATAACAAAGGCTATTGAGGAAGTAAATAAAGTCAGAAATAATTCCGAAATATCAAAAGTGATAGCTAAATTCAATAGCGAGAGAAATAATTCCGAAATATCAAAAGCTATCGATGCAATGAAATCAATTAATAAATTAGCATTGGACTATACCTCGGTCGCCAAAATATCTGAAGAATTAATAGATCTAAGAAAAATATCTTTTGCACCAATTACTTCAGTTAACGTAAAAGCAAATCAAGACTCAAATTTTGACTTAGAAAATGATTCAAAAATCGAAAACATTAAATCTAAATTAAATGATTTAAACACAAGGAACAAAGAATTAATCCAAGAATTAAAAAACGAACAAATAAATAACGATGAAAAAAATAAATTAATAGAAGAACTCAAAAATAATTATTTAAAGATTCAAGAAGATACAAAACTTATCCACATCACATCTAGAATTCACCAAAGAGCAGCAAAAAAAATTCTTGATGATGATATTTTTCGTGCCAATTTTTCATCCGATGAAGAGTTTGAAGCATCAGTCATTTCAATTGATATCCGTAGATCAACTGATCTTATGTTGGAAGCCAAGTCACCTATCGATTATTCTAAATTCATTTTAGAATTAACTAATGGATTGAAGGAATGCATTATTAGTAATTATGGAATTTTTGATAAATTCACAGGAGATGGAATTCTCGCTTTTTTTCCAAAATTCTACTCAGGTATCCATTCAATTATTTTTGCACAAAAAGCAGCTTTAGATGCACATAATATCTTTGCTGAGGTATATAAAAAACACAGAATCGGTTTTAGCTTAGTTTTGTCAGATGTAGGTCTAGGAATAGGAATTGACTATGGCAAAGTAAATCTATATCAAACAAATTCAGAATTCTCAATAGTCGGAAAACCTGTGGTTTATGCATGCAGATTCTCTTCAACAAAAGCATTTTCAACTTTAAATAATCAAGGTGCATTATCTGAAATAACGAATAATCTTCCAGAAGAAAATTTTAATACTAGTGAAGTAAAAATTGAATTAAAGAATAAAGGCATCTGCATTGGCCATTCTATTCAATTAGAATGGACTAAAATTGAATTATCCGCACCAGAATGGTAAAAATTTAGTCACTACGCATAACTGCGGCTGACACGCTACGCTCGGGACCCCGGCCCTCGCTCGGCCTAAAGGCACATTGTCCTCCGTCACGCTTCTTGCTCTGCAAGAAGACGCGCCGACGCTAACGCCTCCTCCAGAGGCTCAGCTACGGACAACGTCGTGTAGCCTAGTTCGTTATACGACATGCAGCCAAAATATCCAAGAGGAACAAATGAAAGATTTTAACAAAACTAAATTAGAATTTTATAAGAATGTTTATGATTTCGAATTAGCTCGTAAAGATAACCTAAATTCGAATTTAAATATACCATTGACGATTTTATCACTTATTGCTGGAATTTTAGGATTTTTTTACATAAATCTACCTCATTGCAATAACACGATTAGTGATTATCTATTTTTTGGCTTTTTAATTTTGGCTACTATAGTCTATGCTTTCTCTGTATACTATTTTTTTAAAGGTTTATTCGGATTTGGCTACGGATACATTTCCGATGCGGAAAAAATTGAAAAATATTTAATAGAATTGGAAACTTATAACCAAGTAGCAACTAAAAGCCAAAAAATTGATATAGAAACTGAATTTTATGAAACTATAATGAAGCAATATATTGAGTATTCAACATTAAATTTCAAAAACAATAACATGAAATCAGGATATTTATACAAAACAACTGTTCAACTATTAATTGCCATTGTTTTTACTATTCTTTGTTCATTTTCATTTATTTATAAAAAATACCAGGCTAATGATGATATTATTTATAGAATTCAAGTAGAAAACTTTCCAAAAGGAGAAGGAAAAATGACAGAAAAACCAAAACCAGTAAAGAATGAGGTACCAAAACCGCCTCCACCACCAAAACCTGAACGACCAAAGGGCCAAATCATAAAAGAGGAAAAAGAAACAAAGAGATAAAAATAAGTAAGCCTTAGTCAGCCGCACGTCGTATAACTGCGGCTGACACGCTACGCTCGGGACTTTCGCCCTCGCTCGGCCTAAAGGCACATTGTCCTCCGTCACGCTTCTTGCTATGCAAGAAGACGCGCCGACGCTAACGCCTCTGCGAGGCTCAGCTACGGACAACGTCGTGTAGCCTAGTTCGTTATACGCCATTAGAGAAGAAAATGAAAATTAAAAAATTTAATAAATTATTTAAAGAACTTACAAAGGATTTAAAAGTGAATATAATTAAAGAATCAGGCTTAAAAATAGCATTTAAAGTATTTTTAAATTTAGAAAAACCAAACAAAACTTCTAGATCAAAATTTATAAATGATTTTCTAAAAGGTTTTAATAACCGTGCAAGTGTCAGAGTCAGCAATAAAAGTAACGTTAAGCCAGATAAAATCGTAGATATAATTATCCATAGTAGGCTCCCAAGTCTAAGCAATGAGGAAATTTCATTGATTTCTTCTGGTCATCGAGTTGCTATGAGTGCAGAGAATATTTTAGGGCATATGTTAGAAGAGTATATACATCTGAATGTTTTAGAACATGGCTGGACTTGTTGCTGGGGCAATGTAATGAAGTCAATTGACTTTGTATCTTCGAAGGGAAAACTTCTTCAGGTTAAAAATAGAAGTAACAGTGAAAATAGCTCTAGTTCAAAAATTAGAGTCGGAACGGAGATTATTAAATGGCATCGAATAGATGCAAATACTGGTACAACCTATTGGGAAAAATTAAACGAATTAATAGGTAATAAAACTCAAATGTCAGAAAAAGCATTTTCAATTTTTGTGAAAAAGGTCGTTAAAAAGAATCCCCGCTCGATTTTCATCGATAAGGATTCTGACTTATGGAAAGATTAGTTAAAGAGTGTTAATTCTTTTTCCTTTCTGGATTTAGCTTTTTTAAAACTCAAATGGTCAGTGCCTTTATAGCGAGAGAAATTAAAATCTTTGAAATCATTTTTCTCAATTTCTCCATCCAAAAGATTTAGTATACATTTAGCAATAGCATAACCTAAACTTCGAGGTACAGCATTACCAATTTGCTTGTATTGGCTCAAGATAGTTCCAAAAATTTTATAATCATCAGGGAATTCCTGAATTCTTTTATATTCTTGAATACTCAATGGTCGATCTTGTCTCGGATGTGCCAAATCCGTAGCAGGCATAGCAGGATTCGTTACCAAAGTTGGTGCCGGCTTATCCCAAGCTATTCTTCTTAAAAAACCAGTTTTACCTCCTCCAGAAAAATAACTAGCTCCCATCGCTTCTTGTTGTATTTCCTTAGGTAAATGCTTCCAATATTGACCCTCTTTAAGCATTCGATAATATTTTAATCTTTTTTCAGGAAATTTAATTGCAAGTTGCTCTGATTCTTCTAGATCCGATGCAACCTCTCTAAAAGTTCTCCATATAGGTAAACCAAATTCTCCTTTTTCAGAATGTGTAGGAGTTAAGAATGGAATCTTTTTTATTTTTTTAGAACAAATAATTACAACTCTCTCTCGTTTCTGAGGAGATCCAAAATTTGCAGCATTATATAGATTAAATGAAACATTATAGCCACCGGCTTCAAGTAAATGAATTACAAAAGATAAGGCTCCGCCAGTCTTCTCATCATTGTTTAGCTCAGGAAAATTATGACCACGATAGACGTGAGGTCTATGTTTTAATGGAGCAGAAAGTAGCCCTCTTACATTTTCGATTACAATAAATTCCGGGTTTAACTCAATAGCCTTTTCAATAAACGTGAGAAAAACATTTCCTCTATTGTCATTGAATCCCTCTCTTTTTCCAGCCGTGCTAAATGCCTGACAAGGCGGACCACCAATTATTAAATGAATCTTATCTTTTATTGAAATATTAGCATATTCTCTAATCTGGGAGGTAGAATAATTATTAATGTCTCCTATCAGACCTATTTCGGGATAATTCGAAATAATAGTTTTTCGAGCGTCTGGTTCTATTTCACTTGCAAGAATTACTTCTATTCCTGCTGCTTTTAAACCTTGATCCAGTCCCATGGCTCCTGAAAAAAAACTCAATGCTATCAAACTTTTATCAATCTTCATTTTACTTATCTGATCAGGAACATCTGGTAAAATTTTCATCATTATTTCAGGGTCTTCAAAAACAGATTTAGGGATAAACCAGGTCGATGCCCTCATCTCAGCCGGCAATTTTTTAGTTCTAATTAGTGATCTTACATATTGAGGACTTACCCTAAGATAATTAGCTACTTCATCGACTGTAAGGGATTCAAATTCAGTTTCCATAGCGAAACCTTTTTATATACCAATATTATGTCAACAACTCTCTAACGGCGTATAACTGCGGCTGACACGCTCCGCTCGGGACTTTCGCCCTCGCTCGGCCTAAAGGCACATTGTCCTCCGTCACGCTTCTTGCTCTGCAAGAAGACGCGCCGACGCTAACGCCTACTCCGTAGGCTCAGCTACGGACAACGTCGTGTAGCCTAGTTCGTTATGCGCAAATTGCTAAACAAATCTTAAAAGGAAAATATGCTAACCGAAATAAAAGACTATGTAAATAAGAATCCGTTCTATGATCCATTTAGATTTAAAATTGAATTAAAGTTCTCTGAAGCTGACTTAAAAGATCCTCTTGATGGAGTAAGAAATTATTCAATTTTAATACATGAATACATGCATTATATTCAAAATTTCGGTTGTACTTATGGATTAGGTTCAGCATTACTAACACTAGAAACTCTAAAGAATTTTCTATTTTTAATGAATAATTCCGAAGATCCATTCGGAATAAGAATATTGCATGCTATTAAAGATTTCAAAGATAGCCTAAATTATGCAAAATCGCTTCTTTACTTTGAAATTAAAGAGGATTCCTCTAATTATTTATGGGAGGATGATTATTTTAAATACTCCGTTTACCAAATAAAGGAAGATCATATAACTTATGTTTCCCATTATAAATCTAAAGAAACATCGACAAACGTTGCCTTAACACCACAGGTTATTAGAGAAAATATGTCCACAATGGCATATTACATTTCAAAGCAAGTAGGTGAAGAAGGAATGGAAGTTGATGAAGATTTTAATAATCTTCCATCATGGTATAAGTGTATTTATTTGATGTGTAGAGAACTCATACCGCCAGGGCATTCATATACAAAAATATGCTATTATCTCTGCGAACTTTCACTTAATACTTTTAATCCCACATACTTTATTTCAAAAATTACTCATTCTTTAATATATGCGTTTAATCATTCATCTCCTGCAGATACAACTGAAGATATATTCACGAGAGTTCTGAAGGAACAATATTTAAAAGAAGCTGTATATGAAGGAATAAAGAAAATAACAGGAATCCATACATATCTAATAAATTGGGCCAAAGGCACAAAAAATGACAATGAAGTAATAGACATGTTTTTCAAGGTTCTATTAAAAATAGAATCTGTTCTATATTATAAATGGGGAAACCCAACTTTTCTAAAGGGATCTTTATCATCAAATTGGTTAACAAATTATTCACGTAACTTTGGATCTCCTCTTGTAGTCTACACTGACAAAATTTCCGTTCTTGGAGGGGATAAAGATTATGCTGAATCTTTGGCTTACCTTACATCTATAATAAATTTTATATACGACTATGATGAGCTGAAATTTACAAAACATTGCCCTTATCTTAAAAAATTTCCTATATGTCACGATGAAAATAGACCGGAATCTATTTGTGAAAATAATTTCTTTGATATTATATCCAAAGAAAGCCACTGTTTAATGTATAATCTTTTGTTAATAATTAATTATAAATAAATGCCGCAATCAGCGCATAACTGCGGCTGACACGCTCCGCTCGGGACTTGCGCCCTCGCTCGGCCTAAAGGCACATTGTCCTCCGTCACGCTTCTTGCTCCGCAAGAAGGCGCGCCGACGCTAACGCCTCTGCGAGGCTTAGCTACGGACAACGTCGTGTAGCCTAGTTCGTTATACGCAAGCCAGAAAAATTTATGCTAGAAATAGAAAACATCAAAAAAATACAGAAAATTGCTAAGAATGCTTTAGAACATGTTATAAAACACACTAAAGAAGGAATGAGTGAAGAAGATATTAAAAATCTTGCTGAATCTTTCATGCGCAACAACGGAATAAAGCAGTTTTGGTATTATGATGTTGGTGCATTTGTGCTTATCGGAAAAAGATCCCTACTTTCTATCTCTGGAAAAGATTATGTACCTTCCCAGGTTCCATTGAAAACCGGAGAAATAATTACTATCGATTTAAGCCCAGTTCTAAATAACTCCTGGGGTGATTACGCTAGAACATTTTACATAGGAGAGATTAATAAAGAAAAAGATGAAGATATAAGTTTTATCAACTATCTACATCAAAAATTTATAGAAATTTTTCATCCTGATATGGTTATTTCAACGTTGCATAACGAAATTAAGAATTTAATTCAGAAAAGTGGTTTTGAATCTCTAGATTTCAGAAATAATTTTGGACATTCTATTGAAGAAGATTTAAAGCTCAGAAAATGGTTTGATTCAAGCAATAAAGAAAAATTCTCCTCTATGAAATTTTTCACGTTTGAACCTCATATCAGAAAAATAGGATCAAATTATGGAATTAAGCATGAAAACATTTACTACTTTGATGGAACAAAATTAATCGAGGTATAATCTGGCCTGCGTATAACTGCGGCTGACACGCTCCGCTCGGGACTTCCGCCCTCGCTCGGCCTAAAGGCACATTGTCCTCCGTCACGCTTCTTGCGTCGCAAGAAGGCGCGCCGACGCTAACGTCTCTTCGAGACTCAGCTACGGACAACGTCGTGTAGCCTATTTCGTTATACGAAATCGCTTAAAGAGATTTAAATAAACTTTTGAACGCGATAAAATAGCACGGATATGTTTCTATAAGTCAGTAAAATTAAAGAAATTAAGACCTACGTTACACTCGTGCTTTTTTGTTTCTCAGGCCTATTTGCCGCAAGCCTTGGTTGAAGTATTCTTGTTCTGCGATTTTATCTCGGTGTTTTTTGATCGCTTTTATTGGTCTGTATCGAAAATATTTCGAATCAGGGTCGGGCTTTCTGTTTGCGACGGCTCTTTTAAGATTCCCTACGGAAGCGTGATTAGATACTCTTTGGATCGCAGTACGCGCGAGAAGAAAATAGGAAGATGATTCAGTGATTGTGCTTTGCGATAATTGTTGCTCTATCTTTTTATGGAAGCAAATGAAACAGAAAGACAAAATTGGCTAGATACTCATTAAGTGTAACTTATATTACTATATTGCTTCGATTTTGAATGATTCTTTTAAATAATTGCGGCAAATTGCCTTGATTCTTATTGTAAAAAGCGTTCAAAAGAAAGAAGAAAGTAAAAAGCGACTTCGTATAACTGCGGCTGCACGCTACGCTTCGGGGCTTACGCCCTCGCTCGGCCTAAAGGCACATTGTCCTCCGTCACGCTTCTTGCTCTGCAAGAAGTCGCGCCGACGCTAACGCCTACTCCGTAGGCTCAGCTACGGACAACGTCGTGTAGCCTAGTTCGTTATACGCCATTGGGTAACAAAATTAAAAAATATTGTATTTCTATAAAAAAAATGACTCTATTATTTAGAATTCTATTATTTCTTAGTCTTACAAATTGTATTAAGCCTATTCCAAATAAAAAATTCGAGTATCATAATCCTCCGATAGACATTCATGAAGAGAACGAAATAACTGAGTCTCTTAAAAAATATGATAAATCTGTTCTAAATAAAAATCAAATGAATTTGAGATTTCGGTATTTGCCTTATATTCAACCAAGCTCTAAAAATATTCCACTTACTGATTTAATCGATACATTCAAAATAGTAATTTCTGACGATGATTCTGTCCTTAAAAAACTTACTAAAGAAAATTTTAAACACATTTTACTCATCGATCAGTATCATTTAGCAGAAATAGATTTACGTTATAAAATCAATTATATACAAGATGAAACTTTATTTCCTACTATTATACTTATGATAGAAGAAGGCAAATTCAATAGAAGTATAACTTCTTTTAGAGGTGTAAAACTAAAAATATTCTTACGATTTTCAATTTTTTCTTTAAGCGGCACTGAAATAGCTTACTGCCAGAAGGCTATTTTTCCTCATATTTTCTCAAATGATTTTATTGAAAATGTCATACTCAATAAAGATTCTCCTTTTATCACAAATTTAGCTGATTTTGATTCAAATAATTTAAATCCAATTTTAAAAAATAAAATTCAAAAATGTAAAGACGAGCTCTTTTCCAACAAAGAATAAAAGAAAACTATTTTCTTGATTTTAACTTTATATTTTCAAAAGCTAACAAATGCGTATTTGCTAAAATACAAGAATTTAATGGAAGAGAATATGAAAAAAAACCCAACGGCGTATAACTACGGCTGACACGCTACGCTCGGGACTGTCGCCCTCGCTCGGCCTAAAGGCACATTGTCCTCCGTCACGCTTCTTGCGATGCAAGAAGTCGCGCCGACGCTAACGTCTCTGCGAGACTCAGCTACGGACAACGTCGTGTAGCCTAGTTCGTTATGCGAAATGCCAAACTAACCTTAAGGATAAAACAATGAGTGTACCAAGAGTATTTATAAGTTCCACATTTTTTGATTTAAAACATATCAGGGAAGACATGGATAGGTTTATACGTGATTTAGGATATGAATCCATACGCCACGAAAAAGGCAACATTGCCTATGGTAAAGAAAAACCACTCGAAGAATATGCCTATCGGGAATTAGATTTGTGTGATATGGTAGTCACCATCGTTGGAGGAAGATTCGGTTCACTATCATCTATCGATACTGAATATTCCATTACTCAGAAAGAAATTATCCGAGCTATTGAAAAATCAATTCCACTCTTTATCTTCGTAGATAAAAGTGTATACACCGAATATTCGACATATCTGATAAATAAGGAAAATCCAACTGTTAAATATAAATTTGTGGATAATGTAAAAATCTTTGAATTCATTGATTTTCTTTACTCATTACCGAAAAATAATCCTATCCACGCTTTTGAGTCTTCTAGTGATATTACAGCAACATTAAAATTACAGTGGGCAGGATTGTTCCAAAGATTTCTTAAAGAACAAGAACGTAATTCCGAATTAAGTGCCGTTTCTGAAGCTAAAAGCATTGCCAATACATTACAACAGCTAATAAGTTACTTCTCTAAAGAAAGAGGAAATGCTGACGCAGCAATTCAATCGATAATTCAAGTTAGTAATCCAGTTTTTAAACGTATAAAAGAACTAACAGAAACTAAATACAGAGTATTCTTTATAAATGAATCAGAAATGTTTACTTTTCTCAAATCAAGAGGCTGGACAAAAGTTGATCCGGAATCTTTCGATGAGGACAGCAAATTAGAATTAAGTAACCAGAGAACAAACAAGTATATGAAATTTACAACACCAATATTCAATCCGGATGGAACGCTTATCCAATTCACTGAAGCCAACTGGAATGATCAATGGATTCAAATTCGAGAATACTCTCCTCCGCAGCAAGAAGAGGAAGATGATATTCCATTTTAAAGGCACTTCGCATAACTACGCATTATCGCTGCGCTTCGGGACTGTCGCCCTCGCTAGGGCTACGCCACATTCCTCTCCGTCACGCTTTTTTGCGTCCGCAAAAAGCGCGCCGACGCTAACGCCTACTACGTAGGCTCAGCTACAAGGAACGTCGATAATGCTAATTCGTTATGCGAAAGAAGAGATTATACATTAATACGACATATAAGGAATAAAAAAATATGAAATTTAAGATAACAAAAAGTTTAAAAAATGGGAAATATCTCGTGAATATTTCGATGACAGAATTCACGGATGAAGATAAAAATAAGGCTCAAAAACATGGGTTTCCTTCCTTAATAGTTCGCGATGAAAACGGACGAGAAGTTCAAGCTTCTAGTATGATCCTTAATCAGTTAAAGCCCTTTCCCTTTTTCACTCGTGAAGACGCAGATGAATATTATAATAATGTTAAAAATCAATTACTAGATATAAAAACTCGATGGGACTTAGTAAAAGATGAATGGTCAACTGAGGAAGAAATATGATCCAGAAGTATTTAGTAAAAACATTATTATTTTTCGGATTAATCCTTTTGTTACTCATTTGGTTTAAACCAAATTGGTTTTATTTAATTTCAGCTGATTATGACATCCAGTCATTCCGGAATGACTATAAAGATTTAATAAATATCGTTTACGTCGCGGGAACATTATGGTTAGTTATATTGACTAGAAAGGCTCTTGAAACAAACTTCAACTCACAAAAAGCATTAAATGATCCTATGATTGATTGCAACATAATAATCTCTCAACTCAAGCCTACGTCCGAAATGAATGAAATTCAGACTCTAAAAATTCAAGTTTTACCAGATTCAAATTATATTGAAAATGCCGAAGGAGCATCCGTCTACTTACTAATTCGAAATATAAATGGATTTGGAAAAGCGACTAATTTAAAAATTACTTTAGTAATCGATGCAGGGATTCCAGATAAAATATCAATAAACCGTCATGCAAATATTCCTTTCCTATTAGCAAATCAAGGAATAGCGTTATATCTTTATAGATTCGAAAATCCAAGTATCAGGAATAGTTTACGAATTGAAAAAATCTCTATTACTTATTCAAGTCCATTTGATGAAGCCTCAAAAATACTTCCTAGAGAAATAGTTTTCGATAAAGAAAACTCGATAATCGCAAATGGAGAATTTATAAATTCAATAACCTTGGGTTCTGGAATAAAAATATCTCCTTAGCTCTTCCTTCGCATAACTGCGGCTGACACGCTACGCTCGGGTCTTTCGCCCTCGCTCGGCCTTCGGCACATTGTCCTCCGTCACGCTTCTTGCGCTGCAAGAAGGCGCGCCGACGCTAACGTCTCTGCGAGACTCAGCTACGGACAACGTCGTGTAGCCTAGTTCGTTATGCGACATTTTCAAAGTCAAATTTTAAATTAATTATTTAAGGAATTAACAACATCCTTCAATTTGTTTCGGAGGACATTTCACTGTTCCAAAAGAACAAAATACACAGCAATCGCCATTCTTAGGCTTCATGTAATACAAACAACTATCACATGTATAAAAATGTTGGCATGCATTTATAGGCATCTCTTCTTTCTTTCTAAACCCGCACTCTGGACAAGTTATAGTTGATAATGTAATTATTTCCATTTTCGTTCACCTTTTATATTTATTACTTTATATCCAACTTTATTCTGTATAATATCCTTAAATTCTTGAATACCGACTTTTCTTTTATCATATACTATTTGTGTAACTCCCTTCTTATAATCCGAAGTTACTTTTAAAACTCCAGTTAATTCCACTAAAGCAGTATTCACACTATATTCGCAACCAACGCATGTCATACCTGATATCACAAATTCGGCAACTACCAAGTGTTCACTTTCTAATTTTCCTTTTACTTCATTTACTGATTTCAAAATTGAACTATAATTTGGAAATAGAAATAAAAACAAACTGAGAATCGTGACAAAAGTTAAGTATATTTTACTGTAAAAAAAACGATTGAAGATACTTCTTTCGCAATCACAATCCAAATCAGATTTTTTGGATTTAGTAATAAGATTATACCATAGTAAACTAAATATTACCATAGATAGTATTATCAAAAATGATCGATAAGGTTCTAACCATGAGAAAGTCGAAGCAATTCCAGAGAATCCTCCAATTACTCCAACAATAGGAGAAACACAGCATAATGAAGAAGATATCGCTAATAAAAAACCAGCACTCACTTGAATCCTAAAATCGTTAAATATCTTGTACATGGCAATTCTCCCGAATATATTTTCCTTGCTATATATATGTGACAACATTATAGTTTACTAGAAGGCTTACATTTTTTTATTATTCTCAAAAAAAGGTAATTTTATGCATATCGGAGAGTTTTCAAGAATTTGCAAAATATCAAAGGAATCCATTCGATACTATGAAAAAGAAGGACTTTTGAAAGGGTCTAGAAAGGAGAATAATTATCGAGTTTACTCTAAAAAAGATATACGCGTAGTCGAATTGATCAATTCTCTTAAAAATTCTGGATTTACACTTTTTGAAATTAGAAGTTTTTTAAATTTATATGACTCGGATTCCAAATGCAAAGAAGTTCAAATTAAACTAGAAAACAAATTACTTATCATAAAAGACAGAATTTCTGAACTTATTTCTATTCAGGAAAAGCTTAATAAATCTATCCTAGAATGTGAAGACAATCCCAATAAAAAATTCTGCAATATTGTCTCAAGTTCCCATTTATAGCAAATTGAATTAAATTTACATTATTTAATTTTAAAATAATATGTTAGAATCTTGAAAACGTCGCATAACATCGGCTAAACACTGCGCTTCGGGTCTACGCCCTTGCTTGGCCTGCGGCACATTCCTCTCCGTCACGATTCTTGCTACGCAAGAATACGTGCCGACGCTAACGCCTACTCCGTAGGCTCAGCTCCGAGGAACGTCGTTTAGCCTCGTTCGTTATGCGAAATGCTAAATCACGGTTTTGATTCATTTGTCCTTTAAAATTACGAATTTATGGAGTAAATATGCTAAACCTTGATGATTACTCTAATGCAATTATTTCCGAATTTATTCAATCTATTGATGCTTTTACTCAAGAACATGGAAATCCAAAGAATATTGGTATTTATTCGAACCCGATCAATGGCTGGATATCATTTTGTTTCAATTTAAATTCCAGTATTGAAAAAACTGGAATGAATTGTCCAGATTTTGAATTTGTTGAGTACAGACTAATGGAAATTGAAGATTGGGAATCGGAATATAACAATGAAATTGCAGAAATTAAAACAAATTCAACATCAACAAAAAAGATAAATATTGAAGAAGACGGAGATGATGTGTACAATAAAATATTTTTCGAATATCTATGTAAACTAATTTCCAAAAATTTAAACCAGGAATTAAAGGGAAAAATATTAGTGCAGATGTTGGATAGTGAATATTTAAAAACTGTGTAATATTTACAGGAAAAAGAAATGCCAATACTAACATTTAAATTAGCATCTGGACAATCAAATTCATGCAATGTGAATAAAATTGTTGATAGCTGCCCAGTTTGCAATCGCCACATTGAACCTATTCAGATAATCTCACAAATAAAAAAAGATCAGAGTATTGAATCGATCAATTTATGTGTTAATTCGGAATGCAAATCATATTTCATAAGTTATTTCAAACAGAATGGGAGAAGTTATGAATTTCAATATTCTTTACCGAAAACTATTATAAAGAATGAATTTTCGGAGCAAATTCAAAAGACATCGCCAATTTTTATCGAAATATATAATCAAGCCTTTGTTGCGGAACAAGAAAGATTACATCATATTGCCGGAGTTGGATTTCGAAAATCCTTAGAATTCTTGATAAAAGATTATCTTATTGTTAAAACTCCAGAAGAAGAAGAAAAAATTAGGACAGAACTCCTAGGCAATTCAATAAAAAATAGAATTTTCGATCAAAATATAAAATCTTGTGCAGAAAGAGCAGCTTGGTTAGGAAACGATGAAACTCATTTTACAAAAAAATGGGAAGACAAAGATATAAATGATTTAAAACTTCTTTTACAGCTAACTGTTAAATGGATAGAAGCTGAGATTTTAACTAAATCATATTTAGAAAACATGAGTAGCTAAATTTAGCACTTCGCATAACTTCGGCTGACACGCTCCGCTCGGGGACCCCGGCCCTCGCTCGGCCTAAAGGCACATTGTCCTCCGTCACGCTTCTTGCCTCGCAAGAAGGCGCGCCGACGCTAACGCCTACTCCGTAGGCTCAGCTACGGACAACGTCGTGTAGCCTAGTTCGTTATGCGTCATTTTCAAAAACTTAAAAAGGATAATATCACATGTTTAGTCAAATATATGAATTAATAAAAACTAATAAAATATGGTCTTTTACTACCTTCTCTATCTCTAGTGCCCCATTTATTCTGTACTATTGTAATTTTAGAGAATTTGGATTATCTCCCGAGCAAGAAGTTTGGGGGCAATTTGGGGATTATATAGGTGGTTTGTTAAATCCAATTTTTGCTTTCCTCTCATTTATACTAGTAAACTATACAATTTATCTTCAGATAAAAAATAATAAGAATCAAGAGGATTCGAGAAAGCTGGAACACCTTGAAAATAAAATAGCTCGAACTTTTAATATACAATTTCCAAGTAGAGTAAAATTGGGTCACAGTACATCATCTATGGATCTAGTTGTTGACTTGAAGAAAGTAATCAACAATTACTATTTTGAAAATATTTTTATGGTTCCCGAAAATAGAAAATCATTTAATACAAAATTTGATAGTATATACGTTAACGAAGAAACGCTGTTTCTTGAAATCAGAAATTTATCAAAGCTTTTTAACCTTTTCGAAAGTGAAATTAAAAAATTGGACCAAGAAAATAATAACAAAAATTATGAAATTTTTTACAAGAAATTATATTCGGCAGATGTTTATATGATAAATCAAGTTGCTACTTTTTTGACAGGGAAGGGTTTCTCAATAAATGGGATAAGCTGGTTCTTAACAAATGAAGAAAATAGAAATCAGTATCCTACTTTATTTAATGTAGGTATAGAAAACGACGCATAACAGCGACTTACCGCTACGCTTCGGCACAAGGCCTCGCTCGGCCTTCGGCAAATTCCCCTTCTGGCATTCGCCTTGCGTTCGCAAGCTACATGCCAGTCCCTAACGTCCCGTTGGGACTCAGGGTCGGGGAACTTCGGTAAGTCTAGTTCGTTATACGCCATTCTGAAAAATTAAATCGTTAAATAAGGAGTCTACGTAAAAAATGGATTATATTTCAACTACAAGCTTAGCAAACGAATTCGAGATATCTACTTCAGATTTATTTAATCAATTAAAAAAATTAAATTGGATAGATAGAGTTAATGATAAGTGGATCTTAACTGAAATAGGAAAGAAAAAAGGCGGGATAGTTAAAAATAATCCTAAATTTGGGGATTATATTGCTTGGCCAGAAAATATAGAAATCCCTGACGATTCGAAGTCTCCAAAACAAAAGCTATTAAATGCAACTAATATCGCAAAAAAATTCGAGGTCTCTTCTCAACGACTTAATTTAATTTTATCCGAATTAGGCTGGATCAAACGTGATCTTGCTGGATGGGATATTACCAAATTAGGAAAAACCCTTGGAGGAAAGCAGTTTGAGCATGAGGTATCCGGCGGAACATATGTACTTTGGCCCGAAAGTATTCTTCAAAATAAGATTTTACTTTCTTCATTTAAAGATAGTCTGACAACAGCTATAGATATTAAAAATATACCAGATAATCTTCCAAAATCAAATTCAGATACATTTCGTGAAAAATTTCCCGCTTCATTTAGAACTAAAGATGGTCATTTTGTAAGATCAAGAGCAGAAGTCATTATAGATAATGCTTTGTATGATTATAACTTAGCCCATGCATATGAAAGAAAACTTCCTATCGAAGAGGAATTGTACGCTGATTTTTTTATCCCTAGCGAAAGTGTTTATATCGAATTCTGGGGTTTGGAAGATGATCCAAAATATGCTGAGAGAAAGAAGATAAAACTAGAAATATATAAAAAATATGATTTTAAACTAATTGAATTAAATGATAATGATATTCAAAATCTAGATGATCATTTGCCAAAAAAGCTCTTAAAATTTGGAATTAAAGTATATTAACTTCAGAACGGCGTATAACTGCGGCTGACACGCTCCGCTCGGGACTTGCGCCCTCGCTCGGCCTAAAGGCACATTGTCCTCCGTCACGCTTCTTGCTCCGCAAGAAGTCGCGCCGACGCTAACGTCTCTGCGAGACTCAGCTACGGACAACGTCGTGTAGCCTAGTTCGTTATGCGAAATCCCCGAAGAATTTTCTTCTTTTAAATAAAAAATATTATTTAATATTAGAGTTATAAATTAATGATTACTTCTAGATTATTTAACTTTTATTATTTTACCTTCCCATTCCTTTGGGCATCTATTTCAATTATCATTTATACACATTCAATACCACTCGCATATTTTAACTATTTCTTGTTTTCTACTTTATCTTATGTTTGGATTATAAAAGAAAGGAAAAAGCACCAAAATTTAATTACTCTAATTTTAATATTTTTTACAATATTATTAGTACTAATATTAAAATTTGCAATGTTTTATGAAGATAGATTGGACGATGGACCCTTTTATCCTTCCAAGGAATTCAATATTGAAAAAATAACTCGTTGTGATTTTGAACTGTACGATAATAATTCAAGATATTGCTTCCAAAAACAAAATAAATTAAATAAAATTAGTGATTACCTCGAACCTAAGATTTCTCTAATCCAGAATAATTCGCGTATTTGGAGTATTAGACTAGAAACTACAACTGTTTACCCTGAAACAAATCTTTTTGCTATTATTGACCCTAAATTTGAGCGAGGAATTTTAAGAGATAGTATATCCTTTACTGGATGTTGGGATTTTGGTTGTAAAAGCGGAATTCTCTTTATATCCAAATGGAAAACACCAATACGATTCTATATTAGTTTGTATTGAAAAATTCCTTTGAAAAATATTTAATATCTCTATAGATTATTGATGTTAAATTTTATTCTTTTATAAGTGTTTTATATATTCTATTTAAAAATTCGGGCACTTCGCATAACTTCCGCTTACCGCATCGCTTCGGGACTTGCGCCCTCGCTCGGTCTGCGACACATTCCTCTCCGGCACGGATTTTTGCATACGCAAAAACCGCGCCGACGCTAACGCCTTCTCCGAAGGCTCAGCTACGAGGAACGTCGGTAAGCTAGTTCGTTATACGACATCAGAAAAAAAATGAATCTACAGAAAATTTCAATTGCACTTTTTACAATATTAGTTCCGTCATTAATTACAATATTCTACGAAGATTATAAATTTAATATCTCGCTAGATATAATGACCTATCCAAAATCGGAGTTATTAAACACTAATAATCCTTTAAATAAAGATTTAAAAATATTTGTAAATGGGAAAGTTATAAGTAACTTAACAATAATCTCGTTTCTAATAGAAAATTCCGGAAATAGACCATTAGACGAAAATGATATTAAAGTTTATCCTACTATAAAATTCGAAGAATCAATAGAAATTGTAAAAGCAGAAATTGTAAAATCGAATCCCGAAACTATTGAAGATCAATTTAAATTATTTTTATCAAAAAATATGGCAGAAATAAAATTTAATCTGCTAAATCCAAAAGATTATCTTATTATAAGCTTTCTAATTAAAGGTGAGTTAAAAGCGGAGCCTGAAGTAATTTGCAGAATCAAGGGAATTCAAAACATAAATAGATTAAAATTGGATGAATATAAAGCTAAATCCAAATTCAAAAGACAATTATATTCTCTATCATACCCATTTATTATAATAATCTTCGGACTAGCATTAATTTTTGCTACTAACGTATTTTATCAAAATTTCCTTACCTTTAGTAACAACTTAAAAAATTCTGATTATTTATTCGCTAAAGCCAAAAACAACACTCAACTTAATACAATCATAGAGGAAAATTTAAAATTTCTTCTTACGAGAGAGAAAAATAAATTAAAGAAAATAATATTGGACGCATCTCTTGATTTTAAATCAAAAAAATCTTCCTTAGTTATTGCAATTTCAGAATATACTAAGAATTTACCTTTTCTAATAATATTATGGTTAATAGGCTTACTTATAACAGTAATCGGATTCGTACTTTTAATCGTAATTTTTCTCAATTACTTTTTAATAAATTAAATTTTCTGACGTCGTATAACTACGGCTGACACGCTACGCTCGGGACAAGCCCTCGCTCGGCCTAAAGGCACATTGTCCTCCGTCACGCTTCTTGCGTCGCAAGAAGCCGCGCCGACGCTAACGCCTCTTCCAGAGGCTCAGCTACGGACAACGTCGTGTAGCCTATTCGTTATACGCCATGCGGTAGATATTTACCTCAAAGCATGAAAAACGATGATCAGAAAATTGATCATTGCAAAATATTTTCTAGATTTCGATTTCTTTTTCTAATTTTTAGACTCATATAATAATTGACAATATATGACTATTGTGACTACAATTAAATCATGATATCAGTAGGGATAAGGGAATTAAAAACACATCTAAGCCAATACATTGATCTTGTAAAACAAGGCGAAAATATTCTTATTACCGAGCATAATAAAGTTGTAGCAGAGTTGAAATTTCCAGAACCGGAAAGTAGTACAATTAGCGAAAATCATAAAATCTTAAAGAAATTGGTCGATGAAGGCAAAATTATTCCTCCTAAACGGAAAAAGGAAATGATTCGTCCAAAAGATAAAATAACAATTAAACAGAAAGATTGGTGGCACTTGTATCAAGATTCTAAAGAGAATTAGGAAATTCAATGATACAATACTTCGAAACAAGTATAATATTATCGTTAATTTTAGAAGATGAATTTCATGATAAAGCCTCTAAAATTTGGAATCAAAAAAATGATGTTGTTTGTTCTATCCTTACTGCTATTGAAGCAACAATTGTTTTAAGACGATTCTATAAATCTAACAAAAGTAAATTAACTTCAAACTGGCTATCTAAGAATGAAAAAAGACTAAATGGAATCCTCTCTGAATGTTCGTTAGTTAAAATAGATGATAGCATTTTATCAATAGTTGAATTAAAAAAGGAAATTTCAGATTGTAGATCTTTAGATGCTATTCATATTGCCACAGCTATTTTTCTAAAAGATAAATTTAATGATGCGAATCTTCAATTTTATAGTTTTGATAATAGAGTAAAGGACGTTGCGAAGAAATTAGGTTTAAAACCGCACGGCGTATAACCGCGCCTTAACGCTTCGCTTCGGCACAAGGCCTCGCTCGGTCTGCGACACATAGGCTTCTGGCACTCCCCTTGCATCCGCAAGTGTCGTTCCAGTCCCTAACGTCCCGTTAACGGGACTCAGGGTCAGCCTACGTCGTTAAGGCTAGTTCGTTATGCGCCAGTGATTAAAATATGAATTCAACAGAAATAAAAGCTGAAATATTAATTTTATGTGAGGATATTCTCGCTGACATTGAACTGACGCGAATCCCTTTGACTAATATTGCTCTTAAAGCGAGCAGGGTTGCTCGGCTTCTAGAGGATTTCGAAAGTCAAAAAGTTTTAAGCTTTGAGGCATCAGGTTACCCCGTACAGCCGTCTGGCTTTTCGCAAGAAACTTGGAATTTAATAAAAATAGCGGGCAGAAACTATTTTCGGAAAAATCCAACGACAAAAGAAGACCAGGAATATGGTTATGGTAATTCCATAGAAGAATTAGAGAATTTATTAGATGCATATAAAAAGGGAATTGAAGCTGCTAGAGATCCGGACGTTTCAGTAGCCTCGGCGAATCCAAAACAATATGTATCTTTCCCCGTGGGAAATAGGTTAGAAAGAAATCAAAGAATTGAAAATATTCGAGATATTACTGGGAAATTATCTCAACGCAGAAATTTTATTTACCAATATATTATAGGAAAGTATTACGAATTAAAATATTCCGAGATCACAGAAAATATATTCGATAGATATAGTAAAACTTTCAAAACTAAAATTGAAACTCTAATACCTGAAGAATTACCAAAATTTACTTCAATCTATGATAACCTCTCGTCTGAAAACCCTGAGGATTGGGCTAATGCAGTGCATAGTTGTAGACGGTTACTTCAAGGCCTTGCTGATGTCTTGTTTCCAGCAACTTCCGATAAAAGCATGCAGGTAAATGGAAAAGAAAAAGTTATAAAGCTTGGAAAGGATAATTATATAAATCGATTAATTGAATATATCAATCAAAAGTCTTCATCAGAACGATTCCAGGAATTAATTGGTAGTGATCTTAGTTATATCGGGAATAGATTAGATAGCGTTTTTCAAGCCTCACAAAAGGGTTCTCATTCTATTATTTTAAAGGACGAAGCCGATCGCTATGTTATACATACTTTTTTTCTATTAGGAGATATCCTGAGTCTTTAGGATAATCACCGGCGCATAACTTCGGCTGACACGCTACGCTCGGGACTTTCGCCCTCGCTCGGCCTAAAGGCACATTGTCCTCCGTCACGCTTCTTGCGTCGCAAGAAGGCGCGCCGACGCTAACGCCTCTTCCAGAGGCTCAGCTACGGACAACGTCGTGTAGCCTATTCGTTATGCGAAATGACAAAAACTTGATAGGAAAATAAATGAAATTTAAAATACTAACTTTCTTTTTAATTATTACCAACAGCGCGATTTTTGCTGAAGAAGCGATGAAAAAAAATGTCATATATGAATTTGGATTCAAAATACAAAAATTTACCTATATTCCTTACGAATTTAATTCTAATAATAGTAGTATTTTTAATAAAAAGTCTGATTTAAAAAAAAATTCAGACATTATTTATCCATTCTTTTTAAAATTCAGAAATTATGATAAAAAATTTGGTTTCGATTTTGATATTACTTCTATTAGAACAAACGATCCATACTTTGAAAATGATATTTTTACATCATATGGTGTAGGTAAAACTAAATTCCTTTTGGGTAATTTTAAACGAGACGAATATAATTTTAATTTCTTTTATCTACCTCTTACGAATCCAAATTTGTTCTACTTCGGATTGGGAATTAAAAAAATTGATAGGATTTTTGAACAAAGTGTTATTGCTACTAATGGAAATACTTACAATAAAATAAATTCAATAGGCTTTAATATTCCTATTCGAAGCTCTATTCGAATTTTCGATAATTTTGATATTAATTTAGGCCTAGATACTTATTTTACTTTTGGTTCTAGACAAGCTATAGAGCAGTATGCTTATAATGGATCCTCTAATGGACAAAATTATCCAATAATCTATTATACATATACTAATCCGAATACTATATCACAAATTTCTGGATATTTATTAGATTTCTCTTTTTCTTATATCATTTTTGATAATTTTAAATTCTATTGTGGAGCAAATAGAAACCAATCCTTAATTCGGTTTATAAATTCAAATGAAAGAGAATTTCGATATTTCGGAAATACTCAAACTCTTTATATTTATACTGAACCGAAAGATCGAAAATTTGACACTATCAATAACATCTACTTTGGTGTGTCCTACTTTTTGTAAAGTTTGTCACTCCGCATAACTGCGGCTGACACGCTCCGCTCGGGACTTTCGCCCTCGCTCGGCCTAAAGGCACATTGTCCTCCGTCACGCTTCTTGCTCTGCAAGAAGACGCGCCGACGCTAACGCCTGCGATGCAGGCTCAGCTACGGACAACGTCGTGTAGCCTGGTTCGTTATGCGACAGCGTCAAAAAAAATATGAAAGAAACATTTATTCTTGGAGCAGGTTTTAGTTACTCTTATTCTAAAGAATTTCCGTTGGCACCCAACGTAATCGAGATTTTCTTTAAGAATAAGAAGAAAAATGATCACATTGATAAAATGATGATAAAATATATTAAGGACTATTTCGGAAGATTAAAAAATGTAAATTTTGAGACTGTTCTTACGTTTCTATCAAATAGTCCATCAATACTTCACAGTGAATCAGACATACTTAACCAAAATTTATATAACCGACTAATACGTTACATATGTATTATTTTGGAAAATGCTCGGATTAAAAACAAACAAGTAGAAAATATGAATGATACTATTCTCATGAAATTTGCTCAATATTTGATTAAAAATTCTTCAAATGTTTTATCATTTAATTATGATTTAATATTAGAAAACTTTCTTATTCATACAAATCACTGGCTACCAACTACTGGTTATGGACCAAATATTAATTTACCACCACACCTAGTACCAAATTCGAATCAAGTTTCATTTACATCACTATTGAATTTTGACAGTAAAATTCATTTATATAAATTGCATGGCTCAATTAACTTTTGCAAACCTTTAATAAACTATCCTGGTTCTTTCGATCAAATATTTATTGCACCTTTTATAAGTATTAATGGAGAAATTAAAGAAATTTCGTCTATTGATCGAAATTATATAAAACATAAATTTACAAAATATGAATATATGCCCTATATAATACCTCCAATTTTCGGGAAGTCTCTTAATAGTGATCTAATTAAAGACATTTGGCACAGAGCATTAACTTCTATTCATTTAGCTCAAATAATTACTATTATTGGATACTCCTTTCCTGAATCCGATATTTTAGCAGAAAGAATTTTTAGAGAAACGCAATTTACAAAAGGTTTAACAAATACAAAAAGAAAAGTAAGGATCGTGGATCCCAAATTATCGAATGATTCAAAAAACAGAATTAAAGATATTTTTAGAACATCCTCTGTCGAATTCTTTGAAGAAGATGCTATGTCTTTTCTCAATAGAACTATTGACGCCGTCGTATAACTTCCGCTTACCGCATCGCTTCGGGACTTGCGCCCTCGCTCGGTCTTCGACACATTCCTCTCCGTCACGCTTCTTGCTTGGCAAGAAGTCGTGCCGACGCTAACGCCTTCTGCGAAGGCTCAGCTACGAGGAACGTCGGTAAGCTAGTTCGTTATGCGCCATAATAAAATTTCTATAAAAAAGAGGAAAAAATGAAAAACAAATTATTAATCCTTATTACGCTCCTGCTTTTCCAATGTACCAATAAGAAAATAACCACTTATAATGATGAATTAATTGAAGTTTATTTCACAAATGAATATAAAAAAAAAGAAAATCAATGTCCGTTAGAAGATTGTTTAGAATATTTCGCTCATGAAACTTTACCTTCAGAAGCCATGATAATAAATAGTGGGAAAGTTGATTTAAATTTAGAGCAATGGTTAGAGAGTGGAACACAATTATTAAAAAAAGAAAAAGAAATAGTCACAAGCGAAGTTATCGATAAAAATGATAACTGCCAAAAAGCATTAATAATATTTAGATCAGATTACAAAGACATAAATACCGAAAGAATTGGATTACAGCTATCATCTATATCATTAATAAAAACAAATGGATTTTCAAGAGGCTTATATTGGAGGCATATACTTCCAAAAAATATAGAAAGTATGCCTCTATTACAGAAAGGTTTAGAAGTAGCGATTAGAACAACTTTATTAAACGTTAAATGCAAGAATAATTAATTTATTTAATATAATTACGGCGCATAACTACGCATTAACGCTTCGCTTCGGGACTGCGCCCTCGCTTGGGCTACGCCACATTCCTCTTCTGGCACTCGCTTGCATATGCAAGCTACGTGCCAGTCCCTAACGCCTCTTCGAGGCTCAGGGTCGAGGAACATCGTTAAGGCTAGTTCGTTATGCGCAAGCGTCAAAACCTATTCATAAAATGAAGAATTATTGAATATCTAAATGAATATAAAAGAGACGTCTTTACTTGATTCGATCGATAAGGAAAACTTAGCTGAATTAGCCGAAGTTCTTTTCGACCAAAATTTATCAGAAGGTATCATAAAAGAAATACCTATTCTATCAACAATCGTAGCAATTACAAAATCTACTATTAGTATTCGTGATAAATTATTCTTACGAAAAATAATAAGATTTTTATCTAGATTATCAGATGTCCCATTAGCCGAAAGAAAAGCATTTATAGAAAAAATAAAAAATAGCCCAAGAGATAAAATTATCTTAGCTGAAAATCTTTTACTCTTAATCGATAAAATCACGGATGTAGAGAAATCCGACCTAATTGCATTAGCAATAATTGAATATATTGAAGAAAGAATCACAAGAAATGAATTAGAATTAACTTTAAATGCAATTGATAAGTGTGCATTGACAGATATACTCTTAATTACCCAATACAATTCGGTTCAAAATAAATTATCGGACGAAGTTCAAGACAGGTTTTTCTCAGCTGGCTTATGTGGTTTTTCGCATGCGAATGGTGGATTCGGAGGTGGGGGTTCTGAATACAGAACCAATAATATCACAAAAATAATGATTCGAATTGTCGAAAGGATAGACTAATTTACTATCATTATCAAATCTCAACAGTAAATTACTCTATTCAGAGATATAAAATAAACCAATTACGAAATCGAAAAAACAGGTAAATTGCAAAGTATTGTACAAAATACAAAAATAAACTAGTTTAATTAACTTCTATTCTTTTTGATTCACTTATTGAGAAAATCAATACTATCCTACATAAAAAGCCGCCAGCGCATAACTACGCATTATCGCTACGCTTCGGGACTCTCGCCCTCGCTCGGGCTACGCCACATTCCTCTCCGTCACGCTTTCTTGCCTTCGCAAAAAGCGCGCCGACGCTAACGCCTACTTCGCAGGCTCAGCTACGAGGAACGTCGATAATGCTAATTCGTTATGCGCCATGATAAATACAATATTTTATATTTATCAAATTTTTTCATATAACATTAACACATTTTTAAAATTATTAATTTAAAATAAATTTCCAAATCTAACAACGAATCATTGTATATACCAATATATATTTTATGTTTTTTATTCTTTACATTTAACAGGAATTACTATTTTATTGATTATATATTTCAAAAGGAAAATTTTATGAAAAAAATCTTTTTAATTTCAACAGCTATATTCTTCCTAAATTGTTCATCAACTAAAGATAAATTAATGGCTATTAAACCTTCAGTTTCGGATGAAAATGTTGAAATAAAAATCGTTGAAATTTATAAGCAAAATTCTTATACAAGCGGGAATTATACAATTACGCCAAAAAATTCCGCCTATGAATTATTGGTTCTTGAAGCTTCGATATTGAATAAATATAATAACGAAATTATTATAAGTATGGCGCCTGAAACAATAGATCCTTCAGATAATAAAACTATTATTCTTCCTTCTAGACTTGACTATTGTTGTTCGTGGTTCGAAAAAAGCCTTGGACCTTGGAAAAGTATTCTGCAGATAGAATCGGTCCCGCTATTAGAAGATCTTACTCTAGATAAGGAAGATTCGATTTTAAGAACTTTTGTCTTTGCATATCCACGAAATAACAATCCTACTTCTTTTAAATTTAGTATAAAAACAACAAAAGATACACCTTTCAAATCAATCGATGTCAAGATAACACCTCCTTAATTGTTAGATTTATCACGGCGCATAACAACGGCTGACACGCTCCGCTCGGGACTTGCGCCCTCGCTCGGCCTAAAGGCACATTGTCCTCCGTCACGCTTCTTGCTCTGCAAGAAGACGCGCCGACGCTAACGCCTTCTCCGAAGGCTCAGCTACGGACAACGTCGTGTAGCCTATTCGTTAGTCGCAATTGTCTAAAAAATATGAGTATATTCAGAAAAAATAAAGACGTTGAGTCTTATATTGATCCCTATTATCAGCTTACTCGCGATGAAATATCAAGATCAGACTTTAAAGAATTAATTGAAAGAATTTGGATAGAATTAAATGAAAATTCTTTAATAGGAGATAAAGAAGAAAAAATCATCAAAGAGGCTCAATCAAACTTTACAGGAATACTTTGGCAACTTGAGCTTACTTATATTCTAAGTAAAAAACATAAACTTCTCAAACCTAAAGAATCGGGTCCTGATATTTTAATAACAGATTCTGAAAATGGAAAAATTCTTATTGAATGTGTAGCATCAAATGTCTCAGGAAAGAATAAAATTGAAAGGACATTTGGCCAACCCATTATCATAAATTCTGATCTAAATAAATTAAGAGTTTTAGAAAGTATCTTTAAAAAAATAAAAAATTACAAACATTGGCTTAAAAATAATATTATATCTAAAAGAGATAAATTCATTATAGCTATCGATACTTCAAATCTTCCAGATGGAGATTTAATTGGTTACCCCAATACTAACATATTAGAAATGATTCTTAATGGTATCGGGGATAAATTCTATGAAGTTAACCTCCAAAATGGTGAATTTGAAATAAAGTATAAATCTCAGGAATTTATCGAAAAAGATAGTGGGAATCATGTTTCTTCTAAACTTATAGAAAATGAAGATTTTAAATGTGTTTCTGCAATTATTTGGAAGCATGAATCTTTTCTTAGAAATTACTCTCTCCTCGGTCATAACATACACCAATTTAATAATAAAAATGCATTTAATCTATTCGAAGAATATGTTAATCTTCTACGTTAGACAACTGCGACTAACTGCGGCTGACACGCTCCGCTCGGGACTCGCGCCCTCGCTCGGCCTAAAGGCACATTGTCCTCCGTCACGCTTCTTGCGTTGCAAGAAGTCGCGCCGACGCTAACGTCTCTGCGAGACTCAGCTACGGACAACGTCGTGTAGCCTAGTTCGTTATGCGCAATCGCAAAAAAAGAGTAAAAAGAATTTGCGCGGAGTGATTGATTTAGAAAGCTCCTCATTCTCGGAAAGCTGGCATCTTGGCAGTTATTGTTGGTTTCTAAATTTTGGACACTTATTCTATGACTTAGCTTTCCTAAGAAAAATTCTCGCATGTTCCGTGCGCATTAAATTTTCTTTATTGCTTTGATTGCACAAGCGATTAATTCGAAATATCTAAGTCACAAGAATAAGAAAAGAAGAGTTTTGCTTACTGTTTGTGCTTCATAGTTTTCAAGCTTTGTTTGGAAGAAAATGCTTCGGAACGGTTCCGAAGATTTTTATCTTATTTCGCGCAAATTAAATGATTTGTGCTAATTTTGAATTAATTTAAGAATGCGACAGCGCATAACAACGTATTAACGCTTCGCTTCGGGACAAGCCCTCGCTTGGGCTAAAGCCACATTCCTCTTCTGGCACTCGCTTGCATACGCAAGCTACGCGCCAGTCCCTAACGCCTCTACGAGGCTCAGGGTCGAGGAACGTCGTTAATACTATACGTTATACGCAAGCCTGAATAAAATTGATTATTTACTATCTTCGATAAAAAAAAGTAAGTTTCAAAACTTTATAAATAACGAAATAATATTACAATGGGTTACTATCTAGATGCTATAATATCAAATTCAAAACATTTAAATAAAATATCACTTCTCTTTAAAAATAAGATTAAAATTGTCCCACTTCTAGATGGATATAGTTTGATTCCTTTAACTGAAGATACCTTAAAATTAATAAATGATGATGATGAGGTATTTCTGATAAATGGTTATTCCAATTTATCAGTTAAACTTTATTCAATTTTAATGCAATTTTCTCAAATTGACAAAATAGGATATATCGAAGCTGAGTATTTCGGCGGCGAAGGATCTCAATCGGCAATTCTAATTGAAAATGGAAAAGCTGTATTTGAATCTATTAGACAGCAAGATTCAATCAATATACTCCTTAAGCAAATGGGCGTAAAAAAGAAATTCCTTAAAGATCGATTTGAATATATTGGTTTAAATAAATGTAAAAACACTTCGGATTGGTTAAAATAAGCTAATTAATATTAAACCAGTCTTTTAAGTTTAAACAAAATAATACTTCCGTAGATCTTTGAAAAACAAAAAACCATTTTATTAAATCCAAATTTTAATTCATATATATTCTGAATAAAATCAAAGAATATATTCAAAAAAGAAATTGAAAAGCTAAATAAAATTCAGTAGAATCAGGCCAGCGTATAACTGCGTATTAACGCTTCGCTTCGGGACAAGCCCTCGCTCGGGCTAAAGCCACATTCCTCTTCTGTCACTCGCTTGCATATGCAAGCTACGCGCCAGTCCCTAACGCCTACTCCGTAGGCTCAGGGTCGAGGAACGTCGTTAATACTAGTTCGTTATACGCCATGGGAAATCAAATCTTCTTTTTTCTAAGAATATCAAATTAGATAAAAATTTTAGAAATTAAATAAAATGATTATAATGAACAAGAAAAAAATCTATATCGAAAATATTGAAACTCCGATAGGCGAATTTGAACTTTGCATTGTAAGTTCAGTTAATGGCAATCATAAATCCGAAGTGAAAATTATATCAGAAAAAGAACAAACAATATTCTCTTTGTCATACAAAATAAATTTACGTTCAGAAAATTTAAATCTGTCTCTATATAACGGATCAGATGTTTCAACAAGAAAAGTATGGTGTTTTTATTTTGAAAGATATTCCAGAGCTTTTGAAAAATTAGAAATCATATTCACCTTTATTTCTAGTACTAAAAATCTTAAGTACGGTATAAATGGCGGAGAGGATCTAGACGCTTTAGAATATTACAATGGTAAATATCAAGTTCATATTGGAACTGAAGATGACGTTTTGCAAAAGAAACGTTCTATTAACTCTGATTGGCTTCCGCCTAGGTATTCTAAGTATCTAGGTTACTACGATACTACAAGGAAATTTAAACTTGGTAGTTTTACTCAATATCAAAAATCTAGATTAGGATTTATTATTAAAATTCCACGCATAAGAAATCAGGAAAAGGCATATTTTCATTTTATACTAGCCGCAAAAGAATGTGATGACGAAAATTCCGATACTTGGCTTGCTGTTGATATTTCTAAAAAAGATTTATTAAGTGGATATCCAAATTTGAGATACGATTCCCACGGCGTATAACTGCGGCTGACACGCTCCGCTCGGGTCTTTCGCCCTCGCTCGGCCTGAAGGCACATTGTCCTCCGTCACGCTTCTTGCATAGCAAGAAGGCGCGCCGACGCTAACGCCTGCGCAGCAGGCTCAGCTACGGACAACGTCGTGTAGCCTAGTTCGTTATATGCCATTGCATTAAAATATTTGCTATTAATCCTTATCTATACTAAAACTAACCAATCAAGGAAAAACCAATGGATAGAATTCTACAAAGCTATGTTGATAATTTCAAAGAATCAATGGGAATTTCTGAAACAGACATTTCAAAGATATTCGAACACTTTGTAAACTATTCAGTTACCTTCAATTCAATATTTGATAAATTTAATTACGAAGATATCGATGTAGACAAAAATGAAGGTACACAATCTATCGATGGCTTTGGTATAATTCTAAATGGACATTTAGTTACTAATACAGATGAAATAGATGATATTTTTTTATCAAAAAATCAAATTGATGCAAAAATAATTTTTATCCAAAGCAAAAGAAGCACCAATCTAAGTACTCAAGAAATTGGTCATTTTTCTTACGGAATAATTGATTTTTTATCAGAAACTCCAAAAATAAAATGGTCTACTACAGCAAAGCAAAGAATTAATCTTTTTAATCATTTAATTTCGAAATATCCTCAACTAAAAGAAAAACCAACTTGCGAATGTTACTATGTAACAACTGGCAATAACAATGTAGACGAAAATATTAAATCACGAATCGAAACCACTAAATCAGATATATCCGATTTAAATTTATTTTCAACTATAAGTTTTACTAGCCTAGGTACAAATGATCTTCAAAAAAAATATAGGTCAGCGACGGAAAAAATCAGTTTCGAATTTAAATTTGAAAATAAAATTCTATTACCTGATGTTGAGCAAGTAAAACAATCATATATAGGTATGTTACCTGCAAAAATCATAATTAATATCATCTCGATAAATGGGTCAGAATTAAACAATACGCTTTTTTATGAAAATATTAGAGATTTTCAAGGTCACAATAAAGTAAACAAAGGAATACAAAATACTATCGAGAGCAATAATCCAGAAAAATTCATCCTACTAAACAACGGTATTACAATAGTAACAGAAAAAATAGATACGATAAGAAATGATTTTACTATAACAAACTTTCAGATTGTAAATGGCTGCCAAACATGCAACATTCTATTTGAAGCTAGAGAGCATGTAAGTGATAACCTATTTGTTCCAGTAAAATTAATTGAATGCGAAAATACAGATATAGTAAATGAAATTATTAGTGCAACAAATAGCCAAACAGAAGTTAAAGACGAAGATTTATTAGCTTTCTCCGATTTTCAAAAGAAACTTGAGGCATTTTACAAAACCTTTGAATTAAAAGAAAAACTATATTACGAAAGACGTTCAAAACAATATCATAAAGATATCAGTATTGAAAAAATAAGAATAGTAGATAAAGTTGCACAAATCAAAACATTCGCTAGTTTATTTCTCGACAAACCACATTTAGCTACACGATTTTATGGAACATTAATAAACGAATTCGGGGATCTTCTATTTCAAGATAGCCATGAAATCATAATCTACTATACATCATCAATATTAATGTTTCATTTAGAAAGTTTAATTAGAAGAAATGCGATTAATCGAAAATATAATAAATTCAGATATTTTATTCTAATGGCCTTAAAGTGGGAAATTAATGGCTATAGTCAATTACCACAATTCAATAGCAAAAAAATTAATGAATATTGTAATAATCTAATCAAAATATTAGAAAATGAAGATGTATTTTTAGTTAAAATTAATAATATTTTAACTAAAATGGAACAATACATCACAAATTTCGATGATTTAGAATTAACTAAATCAAAAAGAATTGCAGAAGAATTAGAAAAACTTTATAAACAAACCCTGATAAATTAAATTTTTATTTATTAAAATCTCTAAAAGTCTCCAAATGCAACGGCATATAACAGCGACTTAACGCTACGCTTCGGGACTTGCGCCCTCGCTCGGGCTACGCCACATTCCTCTTCTGTCACTCGCTTGCATACGCAAGCTGCGTGCCAGTCCCTAACGTCCCGTTGGGACTCAGGGTCGAGGAACGTCGTTAAGTCTAGTTCGTTATGCGTAATCTCAGAAATAATTTAAAAATATATATTATTTATAAAATTTAATGATATCTTGTAATGAAATAAAATCATGCATCTAACTAAATTTATTAGCCTTTTTGTATTTCACATTCTATTTTCGAACTGCCTTGGTTTTATGGTTATGACATTTGGTAAATACGAACATCTCAACTATAAAAACGAAATTCGTACCAGAACAGATAGAAAGGAATGTATGCGTTCGTCTGATTTTTATTCAGAAAATGATATTCTAAATTGTTTAGGTTTGCCAAAGAAAAGTGAAATCATTGGAAGTTGTAAAATTTTATCATATGACGATGGCTTAAATTGGGAAGGAATTATGCCGTATGTATTATTCATTCCAATACCACTTTTTATTCCAACTGGAATATCCAAAGATAGAGTTTTTTTCATTGACGATAAAATGATTGCTCATTCACACGATTATGTAGAAATGATTTATGCTTTTGGTGTCATCCAAACAGGACATAGTTCGCAGGATAATTTTTATTTCGGAAAAGTGAATAATGGAACGCGAAATATCTGGCCTAAAGAATGTAATTAAACTAATCCAAAATACAAAATACAAAATTTGAACAAATTGACTATGTTGAAAATTTAATTCGTTTTTATTAATAAAATGAGACTACGCATAACTACGCCTTAACGCTTCGCTTCGGGACAAGCCCTCGCTTGGGCTACGCCACATTCCCCTTCTGGCATTCGTTTGCATACGCAAACTCCATGCCAGTCCCTAACGTCCCTTCGGGACTCAGGGTCGGGGAACGTCGTTAAGGCTAGTTCGTTATGCGCCATTCCTCAAAACTGAGATTTAAAATGAAAAAAATCCTTTGCATTTTAATAGTAGTAATAGCAAATATTTCGCTTAGTGCAAAAGATAAATATGTACCTATCGCAGGGACTAACGTTAATGTAAGAAAAGATCCAAACTTAAACTCTCAAGTTATTATTCAATTACCCATAAGTCACTTAGTGAAAATAATTTCGTATAAGAAAGTTAAAGATAATATAAATACTGGATATTGGATTTTCATAGAAACAGGATTTTCATCCGATAATAAAGACCTAGACGGATGGGTCTTTGATACTTTTTTAGGAACATCAAAAAAGTTTAAAAAACCTAAACGTTGGATTTTTAGAGAATTCAATGGAACCTCTGGTGATTATTCATTAATCTTAAAAATGAAAGAGGATGCAACTTACAAATTTAGTTACGAACTTTGCGCTGATGGAAATTGTCTTCAGAATACTGAGTGCAATAATAAAAAAGATAAAAGAATAGTAAAAAAAGGATATATTCTTTGCGAAGGTAATGGAGTTATTCAGACATATAGAGATTTAGTTTGGCTCAAGCATTACGGAGAAGAAACTAATGAATACCTTTATATACAGAATAGTAAATTATGCATGCAAGGAATGCTAGAAGACGATTGCGAGTAGTAAAGATCCGGAACGGCGCATAACAGCGCCTTAACCTCATAGGCTTCTGGCACTCCCCTTGCTTACGCAAGTGTCGTTCCAGTCCCTAACGTCCCGTTCGGGACTCAGGGTCAGCCTACGTCGTTAAGGCTAGTTCGTTATGCGCCATTCTTCAATTCTTGTTAACTACCTTAAATTCCAAACTACTTTGAATGAGGAGATAAAATTTTAAGAAAAATAAATTATTCGCCTGAAATTTTTTGAAATATTCTTCATGATATACATTTAAAATCCTATTCAAAAGGAAACGCAAATCAATTCGACATGCTAGCCTGACTATTAAATTTACAAGAAAAGATCTTTCTCGAATAATAGTCCTAAGATAAAAACAAGATTTTAAACATATCTTCAAAAAACATGAAAGACTTCGAATTAGATATAACAATAAAAAAAGAATCGTTACTTTACTATTTCGAAAGTAACTTTCCAGATTTTGAAATTGATCCTGATGATAAAGAATTACTATATATTGTTGCGGCAACCTTTTCGAGTTATCTTGAAACACTTTTTGAAAAGTCAAAGTTAGTTGAATTCGAAAAGGGTCTCATTTTCATTGAGACGTTACATCTAAATGGAGATTCATACGTTAAAGAATTGGCAACTATAGGCATCCTAGAAAGTTTTCGCAATACCTACTTAATGGAATATTTTGATTCAGAAAATGAAATTCCAAATTTAGGAATAGAATCGAAAAAATGGTGGAAGCAATTAAATAAATTTTGGAATCGAGAAATTAATTTTATTGGTGAAACAATAAATTCAGAATAATATATAATAAAGAACGGCGCATAACTACGGCTGACACGCTACGCTCGGGACTTGCGCCCTCGCTCGGCCTAAAGGCACATTGTCCTCCGTCACGCTTCTTGCTCCGCAAGAAGGCGCGCCGACGCTAACGCCTCTGCGAGGCTCAGCTACGGACAACGTCGTGTAACCTAGTTCGTTATGCGAAATCAATTCAAGGATTAAAATATGACAAATGAAGTTACAGAAGAAATTAAAGAACTAAAGTCTATTGTTTTAAAGATAGAACAACTGATTGAAAATGAAGGCTTTGATATTAGATTACCGGAACATAAGAAATTATGGAAAAAAATGGGTGAACTTGCTTTCAAGTTACATCCCATTATAAAGCCAAAACATCATAAGTATATGTATGAGAATCGAGGAGTTCCCCCAGAGGACCCTGAATTCTATAATCACTTACATCCGGTACAAGATTTATTAAAATTCATTGAAAATCCAGATGCCAATAATGATCCAGAAGATATAACAATGGGTGAGGAATTTACTTTATCCGTTTTCTCAAACAGATGGGGACATGATGATACTTATCGGATAAAAAGGATAAAAACAGGATGGCACATTTCTTATATCGCAATCTACGGCGATTGTGATACGTCAGGTCACCCTTATCTATTTTCAAATTTGAAACAGGATTATATTAATTATCCTGTCGGACTTGGATCTTTTATGACATGGCTATGGGAAAAAGCTGCAAACGAAGGTTTAAATAAAGAAGAAATACAAGAAAAATTTAATCAGTTAGGCTACTGGATATCTCTTTGCGAAAAAAATACGCCAAAATGGGAAGGATACAATGCCTAAAGGATCCATAGCCTTCTTAGATGTCATTGGTTGGAAAGGTATTTGGGCTAAAGACCAAGACGCTATAGTAAAATTAAAAGATATTTTAGAGAAAATTAGGGAGTACATCAATGAACTAACTTTAAAAACTACGGATAAATCACGTGCATTGGAACCGAAGATAATATCAATCTCAGATACTATTGTTATTTCTATTTCTGGGAATCCTGATAATACAATGGCAATGTTAGTAAAAATATGTGCAAGAGCCTTTAAACTTTCAATTCAGCATAGACTATATATTCGCGGTGCAATATCTTATGGAGAATATGAAATAAATGACAATATTCTTGTAGGTCCAGCAGTCGATGATTCAGCTTCTTGGCACGAGTTAGCAGAAATTTTCGGAATTTTTCTAACGCCTTTAGCAAAATATAACATCTCAACAGAAATCCCTGAATTGTATCTTTATAACATACCTTTAAAAACGGGAATACTTACATCATATCTGCTCAAGATTAATGTAATTGAAGAATCAAACGATAAAGAAGAACTTAAAAAATACTTTATGAAAATCTACTCAGAACTTAGCTATATCCTACCAGAACATTTCAATAAATATGAAAATACTCTTAAATCTATCGAAGCAATGAATTGACTTCGCATAACTGCGGCTGACACGCTACGCTCGGGACTTGCGCCCTCGCTCGGCCTAAAGGCACATTGTCCTCCGTCACGCTTCTTGCCCTGCAAGAAGTCGCGCCGACGCTAACGTCTCTGCGAGACTCAGCTACGGACAACGTCGTGTAGCCTAGTTCGTTATACGAAATCGCAGTAGGATATGAATTCTAAATTCCGCGCGACATTTAAATGGTGGGATTGTGATCTTAAGCTGAATGTCTATTTTGAATTACTTTGATTTATTTCATTTAAGAAGAAAATTTCTTTTTAATTCAGGATCCGATTTAATTAAGTAAAATAGATTTTTAGGTTGATTGCTTAAGTTAAGAGTCTCCATTCTGGATTTTGATTGTCTGGTCTTCAGATTCGCGGAATTTAATCCTTCGTGATAGGAAACTTCTGATTTTGGGTTTCTAGCGACTCCGCATAACAACGGCTGACACGCTCCGCTCGGGACTAACGCCCTCGCTCGGCCTAAAGGCACATTGTCCTCCGTCACGCTTCTTGCTATGCAAGAAGGCGCGCCGACGCTAACGCCTCCTTCAGAGGCTCAGCTACGGACAACGTCGTGTAGCCTAGTTCGTTATGCGTAAGTGTTTTTCAAATGATAAAAATATTTAAAAGTAAATGAAAAACGATAAGATAGTTCTCATTGCCAACTTCAATATCAATGGATACGAAACCATCAAGAAATGTTTCCATCAACATGAACTAGAACTATTTAATGCCCATATTTATAAATTCATAAATCAAACTTTAAACCTTGAGAATGGACGTCTTCTTTCAGAAGATGGATCGAATTACAAACTCTTATGGAAGGATCTAAACCTAATTCAAGCTCAGAAATTTTCACATATAGTTTTAGAAAATTTTCATTTAAATAAATCTAAAGTAAACAAGCCTGAGTATCCAGAAATAGACCTATTTTTGGGTATATCTTCGCTTCCAGAAGAATCGATTTTAGAGGATAAAATCAACCTAAATTTTCTTATGAAAAATGTTTCTATTTTAGCACAAAATTGCATTTTTTATGGAATAAATAATTTAATTTCTCAAGAATTGTTCTCAAAAGATTTAATTTTCAGAGAAATTGATAGAAGAATTCTTTATGGTGAAAATGAACCGATTACTATCTATACAGCAATACTTGAATAATCTGTTCTATACCATCGTTCTATTCTGCGAAAAACACCTCCGCATAACTGCGGCTGACACGCTCCGCTCGGGACTTTCGCCCTCGCTCGGCCTAAAGGCACATTGTCCTCCGTCACGCTTCTTGCGCTGCAAGAAGTCGCGCCGACGCTAACGCCTCTGCGAGGCTCAGCTACGGACAACGTCGTGTAGCCTAGTTCGTTATACGAAATTGTGAAAACTGCTTAGATAATAAAATTAATATTCCTTAATGGAAGAAAAAATTAAGAAAACAGAGATAATACCCAAATTTGGAAACAGGATTTCAATTATGAATACTATAGGGAAATTGAATTTAATTCTTTCAAATAAAGAAAGGAATATTATATACCGACTTACTCTTATATCAGGAATGATATTTCTTTTAATTTCGTTAATTCAGATTTTAAATCTATTCTTGGATATTTTTGAAACTGATGACAAAATATTTGCATATATTGAATTATTTCTATTTATTTCTCTATTTCAATTCTTAACACTTTCATTTCGTTTCTTAAAGCTATTCTTTATTTCCAATTTGGTATCGTTTCTGACTTTATTTTTTCTATTGCTATCTACTTTGGTTATACTATCAATATTTTTTTATAACATTGTGCGACTCTATCTTATTGATTAAAAAATCGATTGGAATCCCTATATTTAATTTCGATTGTGAAAAACTAGATTAAATCTAATAGTGTCCCACAGGGCTCCAAGGCAATTCAGAAGTAGTTCGAAATGAAGGTATCTTTTCAAATTGAATTCACAACTTCGTATAACTGCGGCTGACACGCTACGCTCGGGACTTTCGCCCTCGCTCGGCCTAAAGGCACATTGTCCTCCGTCACGCTTCTTGCTTTGCAAGAAGTCGCGCCGACGCTAACGCCTCTGCGAGGCTCAGCTACGGACAACGTCGTGTAGCCTAGTTCGTTATGCGAAATTTGCGAAAACTTATTCCAAGTCCTAAAAAAAATGAAATTAATAGATTCTCAGTAAATAACTAAATTAAAAAATTTAAAGAAAAGCAGTGATTAAATATAAAAAATTCAAATTATTCTTAAATTAAACTAATAAGCTATAATTTGCAATTTACTTTTGTGTTATTTTGCATAACTTATGATCCAATCAATTACATAAAATCCTTAAATAAAATGAAATTCAAAATAGAGATTCTTTTCTTAGTTATTATTCCTTTATTCAATTATTGTCACGAAAATGAAAATTGGAAAGAATCACAAGAAACAAGAAAAGAATTAACTTTCAAATCATGTGAGAAACTTAAATCTGAACAGATTAATACTTATTATAAAAAATCAAAAAGTACAATAAAGATCAAAGATAATCAAAATATTGAATTAATTGTTTCCTCTCTATACAATACAGAGGGAAAAGAAAAAGAATTCATAAATCTTGAGATCGGTAAAAAACAAATTCAAATATATGGTATAGAACCATGGAACTATCCTGGACAAATAACTACTATTTATTTCGAATGTCCCTTTGTTTTCTACCATACCATTTGTTTCAAATGGACAGGTTCAATTGGATATTTACGCAATAGAATTAATATACAAACAGGTAAAATAGAAAACGATGGACTCTGTAATTAAACTTCAATAATTTAATGAAAACGCAAACTTCGCATAACAGCGACTTAACGCTACGCTTCGGGACAAGCCCTCGCTCGGCCTACGGCACATTCCTCTTCTGTCACTCGCTTGCATACGCAAGCTACGTGCCAGTCCCTAACGTCCCGTTGGGACTCAGGGTCGAGGAACGTCGTTAAGTCTAGTTCGTTATGCGCAATTATTTAAATATTTTAACTAGGAAAAAAAATGTTAACAGACTTTTTTAAACTAAACCCATCAAATTACAAAAAAATAAATGATCAGAAGTCCTTCTTGACTCATTTTATTAATTCAACTTCTCTTACTAATTCACTCTATATTCCCTCTACTCTTATAGGTCTGAAAGGTAATGACAAACTGAAAGGTGTGTCTTTTGAAAATGTTTCATTTAAGGATACGAAAATAAAAGACTTCTTCTTTATCGATTGTAAATTTAAAAATATATTATTCTTATCAACTGAATTCGAAAATGTAAAGTTTGAAAATTGTATCTTCGAATGTGTAAATTTCGCTGGCACTAAATTTAGAAACGTGCACTTAGATCCTGCAAGTTTAACCTTAGCATTCCCAAAACGATCTTACTCAAACATAGCATTACATTTATATGCACAACTAAAAGAGAATTTTCATTATACTAGGCAAATAGACTTTCATAACTTGTCCGACTATTATTTCAGAAAATGGCGCAACATTCGGAATTTTTCGCATATTTTTGAATCTAAAACCAAAACTATTCTCCGGTTTAAAATTGCTTTAATCGTCACATTCGACTTCCTATATTATCTATTTGCAGGTTATGGAATAAAAACTTATAGATTCTTCATTTTTCTGATCTTTGCTGTATCCGTAGCTACAATCTTTAATTACATAAATTTTGATAATTTTTGCTTTACAAGCCACGAAAAATATACAAATTCCAAATTAATACAATCAATTTACTTTACTTTAACTGTATTTACTAATTTAGGCTCAAGCTACCTATACCCCCAATGTGATTACGGATTAAATTTAGTCTCACTTCAATCTACAATCGGATTAATTTTTTCGTCTTCTTTCATAGCAATAATAATAAGGAAATTATTTAGATGAATACTATCATTGCTGAATTCGGATCGAAAGTACGAATCGATTCGGATAATCAATCGGATAACGACTTACTGATTATATCAAATAAGAGAAACAATTCTTTAATCTCGAATTTAAAATTTAAAGGATATTCGGTTACTTATTACGATTATTCAAAATTTAATTATCTAATCAAAAGCGGGAATCTCTTTTGCAAACACCTCGAACACGAATCAAATATACTTCTAGGTAACAAATTTTATTTTAAAAATATTTTTGAAAATTATTATCCGAATCCAAATTTTGAAGAAGAAATAAAAAATTTGAAAATTTTTTACAACGCATTAAACTACTTAAAACTTTTTTCTCCATATAATAAATATGCATTAAATGATATAAATTATGTAAACGTCAGGAACGTTTTGATAAAGCGATTTGCATCAAGTGGTGAATTTATATTCTCTTATAGCAAATTAATTAATAGAATAGCATCGGAATTAAAGCTTTCAAAAAAAGAAATTCAATATTTAAAATTTCTAAGAATCCTCAAGTCGCAGTATAGGAAAGGTGCATACATTTTTGATGAAAATGTAAGTTCCATATCAAATCAAATTCTTCAAGAATATTTACGAATAGAAATCAAACCTTACCTCGACAGCATCAATTTTATGAATCTTAGTGATTACCATTTAATTCGATTAACAGAAATGTTTGATAGAGATTTATCTTTGAAATTTCAAAAAATAATAACAAGCCCTAATTCTTATTTAGAATTATTCAGAAAAAATCGCCAATTCAATAGAGAAACAATTATAGAAGCAATTGCATCTAAATTAAATAAAAACATTAGACTGATTAATAAATAACTGCGCATAACAGCGCATTATCGCTGCGCTTCGGGACTGACGCCCTCGCTCGGGCTACGCCACATTCCTCTCCGTCACGCTTTCTTGCGTCCGCAAAAAGCGCGCCGACGCTAACGCCTACTCCGTAGGCTCAGCTACGAGGAACGTCGATAATGCTAGTTCGTTATACGCAACTTTTTCAAAATTTGTTTAGTATAAAAAAAAGATAATATTTCATTTAATAATCATTAAAAAAATAGGAAAAATATATGTATGGATGATTTCATCGAAACTTACAATACCTGGAATGAAATTGCTGATTTATATGAGGAAAAATTTATGAATTTTCCTCTCTATAATGAAACATATGATTTTTTTTGTGACAATTTAGTAATTAGCTCTTCTATTCTCGAACTAGGATGTGGTCCAGGGAATATCACTAAATATATTTCTAATAAAAGAAATGATTTGATTATTGAAGGAACTGATATTTCTCAAAATATGATCGACTTAGCTAGAAAAAACAATCCTTCTTGTAAGTTTACTGTGTCTGATATTAGAAAATATAATTCATTAGAGAATAGATATAGTGGAATAATCTCAGGTTTTTGTTTACCTTATTTATCAATTGCAGAAATCAAGACCCTTATTCCAAAATTAAATCATTCATTAGATATAGGTGGAATTCTATATCTAAGTTTCGTCGATGGAAATCCAATTAATTCTGGCATTAAAAAAGGAAAAGACAATAGAATACTCTACTTCTTCTATCATGACATGGAGGAAATTTCCAATCTTCTCATCACCAATAACTTTAGAATTGAGAAACTTTATCAATTAGATTATAAAAATAATGATAATAGCATCGATAAGCATATTGTAATTATATCCAAAAAATTAGAATCTATCAATACATGAAAAAGCTGCGTATAACTGCGGCTGACACGCTCCGCTCGGGACTTTCGCCCTCGCTCGGTCTGCGACACATAGGCTTTCTGTCACTCGCTTGCATACGCAAGCTACGTGCCAGTCCCTAACGTCCCGTTCGGGACTCAGGGTCAGCCTACGTCGGTAAGCCTAGTTCGTTATGCGTAATGGGTAGCAAAATATAATAGTATACTTGTATAAATATGATAATCTAAATTCAAGAATAGGCACTTCTGATTTATTATTTAGCAAATCCATATAAAATTCACAAATACATCAGCCATTAATAAATAACAAAAGTAGCAATTTTCGTAGACGCAAAATAAGATTCGAATCAAACTAAATAAAAGTATTTATAACTAATACGTTCTGATTTTTGGATCAATTTGTTTTTTCATTATAATAAAAGAAATGGAAGATATATTATTTTATACAATAGTTATGGTTTTATTTATTCCTTGGATTATGAGTGGTTTAAAAATATTTAAATTTAACCATTATTTTTATAGTAAGAATAATGGAGTTGATATTAACACAGCAAGAGAAGACATACAAAGATTAAGAAATACGGATCCAAAATTTAATAATATCTATCTAGAAATGTGGAAATGGGGATTTATAACCTTTAGCATTTGGATCATTTTCGGCATTTCCTTATTCATAATTGCAATAAATAAAATCTAATTTTTTCTTCTTGTAAAATTTATTCTAAAAAATATTACCCACTCCGCATAACTACGACTTAACGCTATGCTTCGGGACAAGCCCTCGCTCGGCCTCCGGCACATTCCTCTTCTGTCACTCGCTTGCATACGCAAGCTACGTGCCAGTCCCTAACGTCCCGTTCGGGACTCAGGGTCGAGGAACGTCGTTAAGTCTAGTTCGTTATGCGAACATCGAGCAAATTTATTTTTTGAAACAGTCCAATAATTAAAAAAAATTGATTGACCATTTGACGGTTATAACATTAATTATAACTATGGATGTTTCTTCAGTTAAAAAAACTACTATTCGGGCAATTGGAAATTCTGCGGGAGCCACTATCCCAAAAGTTCTTTTAGAAAAATACAATTTTCATGAAGGTGATACAGTCTTTCTATTAGAAACAGAAAATGGTATTCTTCTATCTCCCTATGACCCTGAATTTGAATCTTCAATGGAGTTTTATCAAGTAGCATCAAAAAAATACAGAAATGCTCTTAAAGAACTCGCTAAATGATTATAGAACCAAAATGGTTAAATAAGAAAATAGCAGAGGCTATCCATCTAGATCAAATTAAACAACATGGTGGATCACTCGGTATTCGGGATAATGGTTTACTAGAATCGGCGCTAGATAGGCCAAAGAATACTTGGCACTATCAACCTAAATCAACCTTGTTTGAACTTGCTTCTTCGCTTGGAATTGGTATTGCTAAAAATCATCCTTTTTTCGATGGAAACAAGCGAACTTCGTTTCTTCTTATGTATGTCTTTCTTGCTTCGAATGGTTATAGTATAGAAACAACAGAAAACGATGTTGTTCAGGTTATGTTAAAAGTTGCTGATGGGTCAATAAAAGAACCTGAATTGGCAAAATGGCTAGAGAAGAATTCACTACCAAATTAAGATGCTCGACGTCGCATAACAGCGGCTGACACGCTACGCTCGGGACTTCCGCCCTCGCTCGGCCTAAAGGCACATTGTCCTCCATCACGCTTCTTGCTCTGCAAGAAGCGTGACGACGCTAACGCCTCTGCGAGGCTCAGCTACGGACAACGTCGTGTAGCCTAGTTCGTTATGCGCAAGCACGGAGAACAATTAAATGAAAATATTAACAAACTGGTCAAATATTCAAAAAGACTTCAATAAGACAATTATCTTAGGAAACGGCGCGAGTATATCAATCGATTCGGCATTTAGTTAAAATTCTCTGTTTAAAAAAGCAAAAGAATTGGAAAGTTTAAACGAAGACTTAGAAAAAATATTCGAATATTTTAACACTTCCGATTTTGAATTTATACTAAGAATGCTTTGGCATGCCAACAAAATAAATGAATCATTAACTATACAGGAAGAAAAAACTAAATTAGCTTACGATACAATAAAAAATGCACTAATACAATCAGTTCGAACAAATCATCCGAAAATCAGTAAAATAGATATTAACTTACCTAAAATATGGAATTATCTTTCTCAATACTCAGAAATATATTCATTAAACTATGATCTATTAATATATTGGGCACTATTACTCGGAAATGAATCATTAGGTACCCATTTCAAAGATTGTTTTATTTCAGGAGAATTTAAATCAGATTGGGAGGAATTAAGAAAACCATATGGATCGGCAAAAAATGTTAGTTTAGTATTCTATCCACATGGAAATCTAGCATTAGAAACGGACATTTTAGGATTAGAGAAAAAAGTTAAAACACAAAAGCAGATTGATTTACTCGATACAATTTTCGAAAGATGGAATCAAGGATTATCTATCCCTCTTTTCGTTTCAGAAGGAACATCTACACAAAAATTAAACACAATAAAACGAAGCAATTATTTAACAGAAATTTACTACAACGCATTTTCAAAAATATCAGGTAATCTATTAATCTATGGTTGGTCTCTTTCAGAACAAGATACTCATTTAATTAATGCGCTAAATAGTGAAACAATTTCAAAAATATGTATTTCTGTTTTTACGCAAAATGCTTATATGCAAGATGAAATTATTAGAATTGAAAATCTATTAAAAAAGAAAGGATTTAAGGAAGAAGACATTATCTTCGTAGATTCTAATTCCAATGAACTTTGGATATACTAACCGTGCCAGCGTATAACATCGACTTAACGCTACGCTTCGGGACAAGCCCTCGCTCGGGCTACGCCACATTCCTCTTCTGTCACTCGCTTGCATACGCAAGCTACGTGCCAGTCCCTAACGCCTTCTACGAAGGCTCAGGGTCGAGGAACGTCGTTAAGTCTAGTTCGTTATACGCCATTCTTTAACAATATTCGAAAAATCAATAGGAGCTAAACATGGAAAGTAAAATATATTACATAGGTGACGACATTATTGATTTAAATAGGTTTAATCCTAAATCTCAAAATGACGATTTGCTAATAGGCGTATTATCTCATGATGAAAAAATTCAAAAAACTCTATTAAAAGGAATTTTTACTCCATATAGCAAGAGAAAATCTTCTAAATGGATGGATCTTTCAATTACGAATCAAAAAGCATTTTACTATATAGAAGATTTTAAAATTGCAGAATTGCTGAACTACAATCCTAGAACAAACAATGCAGTTTTTTACTTTTATACTCCTCCTAAAATCATATCGAAGTATCCTTACAAAATCTTCATTGCAATGCCTTTTGATGAAGATTTAGAGGATAATTATTCCACAATCAAAAATGTTCATAAAGAATTGAAGATTACATACAAAGAGTTAAAAATATTTAGAATGGATATGCATACAGGTGAATCAATAGATATACCTAAAAGAATCTATGATGAAATATTTGAGTCTGGTATAATAATTGCGGATGTAACAAAAATTAATCCAAATGTTTATTATGAAATTGGTGTAGCGGACACTCTGTCGAAAAAAGTAATTCTAATTTCTAATGCAGCTTCGTCACTCCCTTTTGATTTAAGGCATAGAAAAGCAATTATTTTTAAGAATCAAACAGATCTTTCATCCAAATTAAAAAATGATCTAGAAGCGATACTTTTAAATATAAAGAACGGCGTATAACTGCGGCTGACACGCTCCGCTCGGGACTTGCGCCCTCGCTCGGCCTAAAGGCACATTGTCCTCCGTCACGCTTCTTGCGATGCAAGAAGTCGCGCCGACGCTAACGCCTGCGTTGCAGGCTCAGCTACGGACAACGTCGTGTAGCCTAGTTCGTTATACGACATTCCTGGATACAATCTATTAAATATTTATGAAAACGCCAGAAGCCATTACTCTTAAATTTAATTTATTATCTCTTCAAACTTTCTATATAATATTGCTATTTACAAATTATTATTTTATTACACTCTGATATTTGATTTATTTACTAAAGTACAATATATTTCATCAAAATATATTCAATAAAATGAAAGTTACTTACTTTTTGTTTTCGTTACTATTACTCTTTTCATGTAATTTTTTAATTAGAGGTCCAGAAAAAAATATATATTCAGATAAAAATTACATAAATAAAACTTTCTTTGTTGGGAATACTATGGTTGAATCCAATAATATAAAATTCTCAATCCCAAAAAATCAACTTAATAAACCAGCAATTATTACTATCAAATTTTTAGATTACGACTCAAATCTTCCCAGTCATATTGAACTCCAGATAAATAGAAAATATTTAAAGAATATAATTACTAAAAATATAAAGAAAAATCTTGTAAGAGAACATTTCATTTATGAAATCGAAATTGAATCCGACTTTTTTAGTCTTTTATCAGATTCAAAAATTGAGAATTTTTCTTTTCTTATTATTAATAGTAATAACAGCAGAGAACTTTCTCTAAATGAAAAAGATATCGAAATATTAAATAATATGATTCAAATAGCATCAAATTGAATTCTCTTATATATTATTTAAATAAACCACGGAACGTCGTATAACTTCCGCTTACCGCTACGCTCGGGACTAGCCCTCGCTCGGGCTAAAGCCACATTCCTCTCCGTCACGATTCTTGCTAAGCAAGAAGTCGTGCCGACGCTAACGCCTCCTTCGGAGGCTCAGCTACGAGGAACGTCGGTAAGCTCATTCGTTATACGCAAGCGATTTAAATATCATTATGGAAAACTTTGAATTTAAAGAAAATATAAACATTAAAGAGGCAATAGCTTTATGCCAGGAAGTTCTCAGTGACATAGAATTATCTAGAATTCCATTAACTAATATCGCTCTCAAAGCTAGCAGAATAGCAAGACTATTAAATGATATAGAATTTCAAAAAATATTTTCATATGAAGCCGGCGGTTATCCATCAAATCCAGATGGAATAGACTCCGAGACTTGGTCTTTAATGACTAAAGCAAATAGAATATATCAAAAGAAAAAAGCTGCAACAACTGAAATTGAATCTTTTGGTTATCGAAACAGTATATTAGAATTTGAAAACTTATTAGATGCTTATAAACAAAGGATAGACGCAGCAAGGGATCCAGACATTTCCGTATCTTCAGCAAATCCTAATCAAAGGGTTTTACTACCAGTTGGAAACAAGGTTGAACGAGCAAATTTAATTTCAAATATTAGCCAAACCTCTAGTCGCTTATCTGAAAGAAGAAATTTTATTTATCAGTATGCTCTAGCAAAATATAATGAACTAAGATTTTCTACTATTAGTGAAAATATATTCGAAAGATACAGTGCTGGATTCATTGATAAAGTTGAAAGAATAGTTCCTGAAGAATTGCCAAAATTTACAGCAATTTATTCAAACTTAGATTCCGATAATCCTGAAGATTGGGCAAATGCAGTACATAGTTGCAGAAGGCTATTACAGTCAGTTGCAGATAAGTTAATTCCTCCAACTGAGGACAGAAGAATAACTCTTGAAAGCGGGAAAGAAAAAACAATACAAATGGGAAAAGATAAGTATATTAATAGATTAATTTACTACATTGAGACAAAAAGCTCATCGGAGAGATTCAAAGAATTAATTGGAAGTGATCTTACACAAATTGGGGAAAGAATTGATAGCGTTTTTCAAATATCTCAAAAAGGTTCTCATTCTTCAATTAAACGTGATGAAGCTGACAGATATGTTATACATACTTTTCTATTACTTGGAGATATTCTTTCGTTATAAATCGCCAGCGTATAACAGCGCCTTAACGCTTCGCTTCGGCACAAGGCCTCGCTCGGTCTGCGACACATAGGCTTCTGGCACTCCCCTTGCATTCGCAAGTGTCGTTCCAGTCCCTAACGTCCCTTCGGGACTCAGGGTCAGCCTACGTCGTTAAGGCTATTTCGTTATGCGTAATTGCTTTAAATTCAGTTTAAAATAAATATAAGAATAATATATGAAAGTTAAAATAAGCCTGCTCTTTCTCTTACTATTCCAATGTCATAAAAATGATATTAGTAATAAAGCTATTGCCGTTACTATAGCTTCTTCATTGAGATGTCGCGAAAATCCCTCAATAGAATCGACAATTATAAAAAAATTCAAATTTGGTACGCCGATCATTGTCGAATTAAATGAAAAAAAAGAGCATATAAATATTAATTCCTGGATAAAAGCTTCTGATGAAAATTGTTATGTTTCTGCCGAGTTTCTTCTCTTTAATAAAGATAGAAATGATATAATAAACGTATTAAAACCTGAAGTTTATAAATGTGTTCCTACAGAAGATGTTAAAGAATATCCAATTTATTATATTGGTAATTTGTATATTCATCTTTCCGAAGAAGAAGCTGAGTTTTCTGAAGGATTCCAAAACTACAATCTCATTATTGAAACTGGAACAACCGCTATTAATAAAGATTCAATTTCATTTACTTCAATAAAAATTGGAATTTTAGATCAGGCTCGAAACTGGATTAAGAATTCTGATAAATTCAATAATAGAATAATAATTAAAAGCCAAGATGAAAATTTAGTTTATTACAGAAAGAAAAATAGCGAATATACTCGAAAAGAAGCTATCAAAAGATGCAAACAATTGGAAAATAAACCGGCTTCTCTTAATAATATTAAAAATGTTCCTTGGGAAACTTTCTACATTCCTCAAGCCATAAGCTATGGCGAATTAAGAGATGAATTGGAAATCTATTATAGACCCATAAATTACGAAAAATAATAATCACATTTTTCAACAGTATAAACTAAAGCAACTACGCATAACAGCGACTTAACGCTACGCTTCGGCACAAGGCCTCCGCTCGGGCTAAAGCCACATTCCTCTTCTGTCACTCGCTTGCATACGCAAGCTACGTGCCAGTCCCTAACGCCTCTTCGAGGCTCAGGGTCGAGGAACGTCGTTAAGTCTAGTTCGTTATGCGTAATGGTCAAATTTCTCACGTTATCTTTAGAGCCAGAGTAATTCTTATATATCAAAAATGATTAAAAATATTTTCCAAATAATAGAAGATAATTTATTACCATGGAAATTTTTTATTCATGAAAGCAAAAAACATGACGCAATACAATGGATAAAAAAAAGAAGTATTCCATGGAAAATCAAATTCATTAGACTAATGCCATATCTCCCAGAACCACAATGCCTTAATGTTTCGAATACTTTTAAAATATTGAGGTGGTACGGTAAGTATTCAAGGAACCGAGCTTGGGTTCTAGTTTACGCAATTAATCATAAAAAGACTTTGTTTCTTACTATTTTATCACCAATTCGAATAATCTTTTGCGTTGCTTTCTATTTATTTTTCTCACTAGAGAAGGAAGCATTTTTCTTTTCTTTAATTCCATCTATTTACTATTTTGTTTTCTTTCAAAATGAATATTATGACGACGTTAGACCATTCTTGAATAGATTAAGGAAAGAAGTTTAAAAAGAATTATTCGACATCATATTAACTTAATGATACTTATATATAGATAAAATATTTGAAATGAATTATCTATCTCTGAACGGATTCAAAATTTTCCCCTTGGTCTCAAAAATTTCTCTCAAACTCTATTCATTGCTACAAGGAAAGTCAGTATAATCTTAAAAACTAAGTTAAGTCGAAAAAATTCTTGGGCAAAATAAAATTTTATTCTATCTAGAAAAACATAAAAAACTCAAAAAATCAGAGCTTTTTGGTCTCAGTCGAAATAATATTAAAACAAAATAATTGTTATACTTTAGTGGATACAAAGCAGACCACTACGCATAACAGCGACTTAACGCTTCGCTTCGGGACGAGCCCTCGCTCGGTCTGCGACACATTCCCCTTCTGTCACTCGTTTGCATCCGCAAACTCCGTGCCAGTCCCTAACGTCTCTCCGAGACTCAGGGTCGGGGAACGTCGTTAAGTCTAGTTCGTTAAGCGAAATAGCGCCAATTTAAAAATGAATAATAACCATAGTTTAAATAAATTTTCGGAAAACTCATTATATTTAGAGAAATTTTATTCTACATTAAATTTATTTAAACAAAAAATTTCTGAAAAACATTACAAAGCATTAACTAACGATAAAATACGATTAGCAAAAGGTGAAAAAGACATCAACCAAACAATCCAAGCTCTTTGTGAACTAAGTGTTTGCGCATACTTCAGTGAACAAAATGGAAAATTTGAATATGAACCAAAACGTCGAGGAAAAAAAAATCCGGAGTTATCTTTCTGTTATGAAAATTATTCTTATAATATTGAAGTAAAATGTCCAGATTATTCAATCCAAGAAAAAAAAGCAAAAGAAAGTTACTTACAATTAAAAACTACAGCACGCTTTCCTTGGTACCCAACGGAAGGAAGAGAAATTCTAAAATCATTGCAAGATTTGTTTAAAAATTTAGGTAAAGTTGTAGAAGAGTCAAAAACAGACGATAAATTATTTGATTATTTAAAATCTGCTAGCGAAAAATTCCAAAATTTTAATCTGGATAATGATATAAATATTCTTATTATTTGTTGCGAGGATGAAGATGATTTGAACGAATTTTACAACAATTTATTCTGTTCGACCGGCTTTTTTACTCCCTTTTCTTATAGAGAACCTAAGTATTTTGAAAATGTTGATCTCGTATTCCTAACTAACCTAAGAGGATTACATAATATAAATTATTTACATTTAACTGACTTAGGTTGGAATTTTGGAAAAGTATTTAAAGTCTTCTTCAAAAATCCTAGTTGCAAAAAATACAATGGTATTGGATTAGAAAATTTAATGAAATTAATGCCTAACTATAATCATCAGTTTATACCTTTTCGTTCGAAAAGAGACAACACTGAAGTTACAAATGAAATTTTCAAATTAAAAGCATTTATTTTAGAAGAAATTGTAGAAAAGGGAAATAGAATTATTCCGAACTATGGGCTAAGGCGCTACATCGCTTAACAGCGGCTTACTGCTTCGCTTCGGGACGAGCCCTCGCTTGGGCTGCGCCAAATTGTCCTCCTGTCACTCGTTTGCATCAGCAAACTACGTGCCAGTCCCTAACGTCCCGTTTCCGGGACTCAGGGTCGGACAACTTCAGTAAGCCTTGTTCGTTATACGACATCACCTTAATGATCTTTACTTACCTGCACATGTCAAAATAAGCTTTCAGAATCACTTTAAATATCGAAGCTTTCTTGAACCTGAAAGAAAATCTAAATCCAATTTACTTTTTTATTAAAATCGTTTGACATTAGTATCGTATTACGTCATTATATCTTTGTGATAGTGAGCTTTGCCGATAAAAAATCGGAAAAAGTATGGATTGGCGAATATTCAAAAGAATTATCGTTGGAAGTTCAAAACCAAGCTAGAAAAAAACTTAGGATGATTAATAACGCAATTAATCTCGATGATTTAAAAATACCTCCAGGTAACAAACTGGAAAGCTTAAAGGGTGATCGTAAAGGTCAGTTTAGTATCAGAATAAATGATCAGTGGAGAATTTGCTTCATGTGGAAAGAGAACAATGCACATTTAGTCGAAATTGTTGATTATCATTAATTAGGAATTTATATGAAACGATTACAAAACATTCATCCTGGTCTAATTTTACAAGAAGAGTTCCTGACTCCCCTTAATATTACCGCCTATCGTCTCGCAAAGGAAACTGGTATTCCTCAGACTCGCATTAGTCAAATTTTACAATATAAAAGATCGGTATCTGCTGACACGGCTATTCGTTTTTCGAAATTCTTTGGAACATCTCCTCAATTTTGGTTAGGGTTACAGAATGATTTTGACCTAGAAGAGGAAATGTTTAAGAAAAAGAAAGAATTTAATGAAATTCATAATTACAAGGATTTAGCTATCGCATCTTAGATATAACTTAAGGTGACGTCGTATAACTGCGGCTGACACGCTCCGCTCGGGACGGTCGCCCTCGCTCGGCCTAAAGGCACATTGTCCTCCGTCACGCTTCTTGCCCTGCAAGAAGTCGCGCCGACGCTAACGCCTTCTCCGAAGGCTCAGCTACGGACAACGTCGTGTAGCCTAGTTCGTTATGCGCAATCAATAATTAATGTTTGACTACTTAGAAAAGCTTCCATATCAATTTAAAGAACAAGTTTTCAGCTATGTTCAATCTGTAAAAACTTCTACTGAATCCATTTTCAAAGATGCTCATATTAAATATAATAAAAATCTTGAAGACAAATTATTAAGATTCGCAGCAATTAAGAAAACTTTCGCAATTGTATCGTCGACTTATTGGTCAATTTACAATAATTTAGAACTGCTTAAAAAAGAAGGGATACATTCATTCTCTATAGGATCCAAATACTATTCACAGAGTTCAAAAGATTATTTAGAAATAACCGAAATATATACAAAAATTGAAAATGTATTGAATGATACTGGTCTAAAAGAACATATATATTCACCTTATGACGAAGTTTTAATATTATTGAATGAACAAAACAGAAATAAACCTTGATGCTGCCGAAAAATTTATTACGGGATTAGCAGGCTCAAATTTTAAAGAATTCAAAACTATAGCAACACAACAAGCAAAACTATTAGAATTTTCTGTTTATTTAGGAGTAAAAGCTCATTATGAAAAATATGGTTATAAAGCAAAGGTAATTCATAATAATAAAACTAATAATTTTAAAATAAAAACTAATACTAAAGGATATTCAATTAATTTCTCAAGATACCAATTAAATAAAGGTGGATACATTATTGAAATTCATATGAACCTTTCTGTACGAAGCGCTCATGATCAAGGAATATATTGTGTTGATGTCGGAGTAATTAACGGTAAAGGAATTGAAGAAATTTCTAAGAAAACAGAATGTTTAAGCAATAAAAATCTTTTAACTTTTGTTGAAGTAAAGAAACTCATAATATATCCAATGCTATTAGCTCAGTTCTTTGGCATTGTTCATGAAATAAAACCAATTTTTTGTTCAGGAAGATTGCCAAATAATCATAAGAAATACTTCCATTTTTATCCATCATTAGTCGCTTTAGGTTACTTAACAAGTAATTCCAATTTAATTGTCAAAGCTTATAAAAACAGAAATATAAAAATAAATATTGTAGATAATTTTGATCTAATAATCATGAATTACAGAAAAAATAAAAATTTCTCTCCAATTCAAATTTTTAAAAATTGACTGCGCATAACTGCGACTTAACGCTACGCTTCGGGACAAGCCCTCGCTCGGGCTACGCCACATTCCTCTTCTGTCACTCGCTTGCATACGCAAGCTACGTGCCAGTCCCTAACGTCCCGTTCGGGACTCAGGGTCGAGGAACGTCGTTAAGTCTAGTTCGTTATACGCAATAAGCGCAAAACTTGATCTATTATATCATAAAAATGAAAAATATGACAACCAATGAATATGAAAAATTAATTTCAACACTAGTTAACCATACGATTATGAGAGTGGTGTATTATGAAGTATTTTCTGAAGATTCAGAAGAATATTGGAATAATAATGAATTTGATTCTCTCGATTTTGGACTCGACTTGCATACGAAATCGGGCGAGTGTTTTGGAATAATGTGGGGATCAGAATTTTATCAATACGGAGTATCAATTCTAAATCATTCTTTAAAAGAAGAATTGTCCGCATATAAAAGTTTTGATGTTTCTAGAAAAAGTAATTGGAATTCTTATATTGATAAAAGTATTACAGATACAAAGATTATCCGGTCTTGGTTAATAGAAACTGATTCTCTAAATAAAACTTATTATCCTCAAGATCTAATATTAACATTCGAGAACAACAAATCAGTATATATTTCTGCACTTCAAATCTTGGACGAGAAAAATATTCATTATATGACTGACAATATTACTGTTATTTTCGATAAGGAAGGAGCAAATAAATATAATATTGGAAATTCAAGTTATAGCTAATGTTAAATGACAAATTATATCTTTTTGAAATTTCTTATTACATTTCGCTTACTGCGTATAACTTCCGCTTCGGGACTTGCGCCCTCGCTCGGGCTAGACCCCATTCCCCTTTCGTTTGCATAAGAAAACTCCATGTCAGTTCCTAAGGATTCATTCAGGACTCAGGGTTGGAGAACGTCGTTAAGGCTAATCCGTTATGCGCCATACATTAAAATAAATTTAAAGGAAAATATATGATAAATATCCTCCGAATTGCCTATCTGATTACGGCATTTCTATTTACAGATAATTGTAAAACCACTGCAAAAAAGCCAAGCAATGTAGCAGTCTTTGATAAGAATCTTTATTTATATGAACGCTTATCAGATGAGAAAATCGCTAGTATATCGAATGATATTACAATTCGGTTCTTTGATCAATATCAGCACGGTAACCAAATTGAATTCAACTCAAATTCCGGAATCACTTTCCTATGGTATCCTAATAATAAAAATCTAGTTTCCGGATTTTACAAAATTAAAGATAATCGTGTCATTTGCTTTAACTACTCTGGGATCGCGCGAAATGAATTTACTGGAGAATTTTCCGGTAATTGGAACTGCCAGGATTTGCTATCTTATTACAATAAAGTTCGAGAGAAGATTAAAGGCAATGTATTCAATTTAAATGAGAGTAAAGCAATACCGTTTACTCTTGAGCGATTTCCAGAACAAACAATATTAGAATTAAATCAAAAATCAGACCGATTATAATTATAAATAGTTTTAATTTTATATATAGAAGCTATTCGATTAAAATTAAATATATAAAACTAGTAATTTAACAAAAATCAGATTATAATTTTGAATATTAAATTTAGTTCAGTTCTTTTGAAATTAAATTCAAGATAAAATTTACTATTATAATCAAAAATAAATTTGATTCGTCTTGATAATAAATCCACGGCGCTTAACTACGCCGAAAGCGCATTGAAAATATACAAGATGCAATTTTTAACAGATCCATTTGCATTTCCTGATCCTACGAATATTGTCATTGAATTCGATATATAGAAACTAATTTGGCTGTTAAACGGAATAGATTTCAGATAATCGTTCATTTTATTTTGTAAACGCAGACAATTTTAAAAGATAAGCGATCTCTTGTTGAAGAAAAACTAAACTTACAATTCCAACCTCAAAAATTTCAAATCATATTTTATGCAAAAGGGAAGAGAATTGTCTTAAGTCGATTTAACACAATTCATACTTTTTCAAGATAATTGAAGTTCATCTCGATACTATTGACATCGTAAATTATAACAAAAATCAGAGACTGATCATTGAAACTCCGCTTTTTGTTTTCAAAGTTAAAGGAAAGAAAAAACATCGAAGTCCTATATGTTTGTGAAACGAGAAGTAGAACGAAATATCCTCAAGAACGCTTAGAAAAGAAATTCGACGCCGAACAAGAAAAATTTGATCATTCCCAGAAGTTGAGTCTACATTTATGTTCATCACAGAAAGATTAAGACATATAGCTAGTTCTCAATGGGGAAATAAACATTAACTTAATGTATGCGATATTTTCTGGAATCTATCATAAAAATAAATTATTTCCGAAACTCAAACTTTTCGATCTATTGCAAATATTAAAAAGTCTAGTTTACAATAATTTTGAAATTGGAAAATCATTAGAGTTTAAAAACAATATAGAATAAGTTCATAAATCATAATAAAATTGTATTTTTTATCTAGAATTATACAATAACAACACTTTGCTTAGGATCTTCTCTCAAATATTTGATTTTTAATTTTCCACCGACTTCAATTTTATTTCGAATGACCCATTCAGTTGGTACATCTTTGATTCTTCGCAAATGAGTATTGCCTAAGGCATCTTTGTATTCGTATTCAAGTATAGAATAAATCCATTGGTAATTGACTCGAACTAAATAATTTCTATCTACAAAGAGGACATTCGCATCTGTTTCGAGACCATTCTGCATAATGAATGCGTTTTGTTTGGCAGTCTTGGCCCTCCGAATGATGCCAAAAATACCCATAAGATTAAATATAACACCCAATGAAATTAGTAAACCGGGAACGCCATATTGCAAAATTTGTTTTGCAAGTGATATCGAAAGATTTGTCTTAATGGTAATATGAGATCCTAATGCCATAACATAAATAAATATACCCACTAGAAATAAAATAGAACCTGTAAAGATAAGGATAAGACTAGGCATATAATTTCTCCTGAAAATAAATAATGATTAAAACTTACAAAGAATTATAACCTTGCTATTTTAATTCAACATTAAAAGTAAATGTATCAAACTTTTGCGTTAGGGATCGAGCGAAGGCATGCCGAAGTGAGAGCCCGACCCCTCCTTCATACCATTGTAACAATTCGAAAAGATGGGAACGCCCAAAGGATGATACCAAACTAAATTTACACCTAACTCTCAAATTTCGATAAATTAAAGATTTGATTGATTTTTAATAATATAACATTAAATAGATTTTATATAACTATAAACCTTTTAGATCGGTCGCTAATGAATTTGATATTCTATTAGTATTTGATTCATACGAAATTAATATTGTTCTTGAAGTCCTTGAATCATAGTAAGAATCTATGGAATTAGGAAAGTGGCATGCAAGAAAAAGAAACTTTTATAAAGAATAATTTCTGGAAAAAGATCAAAGAAACAGGTGCGAAGTTGCCATTCGTAAATGATGTGATCGCGATGTATTATTGTTTACTAGACGAAAAAACTTCGCTCAGTGCAAAGGCATCAATCGTTTTTGCTTTGTTATACTTTATCACTCCAATAGATGTGATTCCAGATTTTATTTTGGCACTTGGATATACGGATGATGCAACAGTGATAGCATCTACTATCTTACTCTTGAAATCCCAGTTAAAAACAGAACATTATGAGAAAGCGAAAGCGTCTCTAGAAAAAGAATGATATGAAAAAATCCTTAAATGAAATCTCATCGAGTTTTTTAATAAAAGATGATTTTTCATTTTGGAAAGAAATCCTTTACACTCACCTAACGTATGAACCTTTACCCCTCATTGTAAACAAAAATCATATCATTTCCGCTGCAGCTATGTGGGCTTATGTAAAAATTTGGAAAGAACATTTCAGAGAAAAAGGTGCGAAGAGTGGTGATACGATACTCCTTGCTCTAAGCGAATCACCAGAATGGATCATGATACTCCTTGCTTCCTTTTGGGAAAATTTACGGGTCATTCTTTGCGATCCCAAGCAGGTCAGTATTGATACGATCCCTGAAGTCTGGGGTATTTTTAGCGAAGATAAAAATATCACAAATTGGACATTCTCAGAGCAATTAACACCTATTTGTTTGCGCGAGCCAAATCAATTATACAAAAATGAATCGATTAAAGAACGTATTTGTTTTCACTCATATTCGTCCTCTGCAAAGATTTTAGACAAAAACAAGACAGAAAAAAAAATAAATCAAAGTTTAAGTGATAAACAATTCGCAGAATTTATATCAAAAGTAAAAATAGAAAACAAACCAAAAGGAGTTTTGTCGAGTTTACCATGGTTTTCACCTATTGGATTTTATTTTGATTTTTTTCTAAATTATTTTTCAAAAAAGGAAATATTTCTCACACAAAAATTTCAAAACCCAAATATAGAATACACAGAACTATTTAATGCTTTTTCCATTGATAAAATTATAACTACTACTCAGCAAAGCCCTATGATTAATCAATGTGCTTTAATATCTACAAAATCGCACTCTGAAATTGAAATAATCTGCTTCGAAGAACGCGAATTAAATGATATTTCACTTTTGTTTATGGATAGTAATTTTTCGTTTTCCGAGAAACGAAATTCTATTTCCAATCAGTAAAGAATCGGCATATTCTTCACGTAAATCGAGTATCTGTGCTCTCAAATTTTCATAAGAATCTATTATATCTTCTGGCGTTGTAGCACCAATATGGTTTTGCAAATATTCTTTATCAGCATATAGACTATCCAATTGTGCTTCCATCAATGCGATTTCATTGGATTCGTTTTCCATTGAATTTATATCAATTGTGGATTCTATTCGAATTACTTCTCTTATAGGTTTCGTTAAAAATTCTTGAATTTCTTCCAATTCTGTTTCATGAATTAATGGTTCTATGGCTATTAGTAAAAAAGTAATGAGAGATGCCTTACCAACTAACACAGAGTTTGCTTGACCAGATTTGAAATTCTGATATTGAATTTGAGTGTTTGTTTGTTTCCAAAAACATTTCAGTTCTATGTATTTTGTAAACATAGTCACACTGAGTTCTGATTCCACTTCCACATCCCGAACCAATTCTAGAAAATCTGCGATGATACTTTCAATCCAAGTTTTTGTTTCCTTGAAATCTATATCTGAGATGGAATAATCTTCTCTCCACGAATGTAAGTTATGTGAAATATCTTCTTTAAAAGCTGGGTCAGTGAATACTGCCTCAACCGCGTTAACATCTATTTTTTTTACTAATTCCATTTTACAAATATCCAATTGTTCGGTCTTGCAGGTCCCCGATAGAGATGTATTTTTACTGGTGTCGGTTTCATTTTATATGTAAACGTATATGGAAAAATAAGATCCATTCTTCTTTCATCTACGCCTTTTTTAAAACTTCCATAAAAAATTTGGTTATTTGTGCAAGGTGCGATTTCTGTGAAAAAATTCTTTCCAAGAGCAGTTTTTGGATCTACGTTTGCTCGTTCTCCTTCATACTGATTAAACATTTTAATAATGCCTTTATCATCTACGGAAATTACACCAAACTCAAGCTTGTCGATCTCAGTAGATGAAAACGTTTGTAGCTTTTGTAATAATTCATCATTAACAAAACGCATCTCACCCTTGGCATAAAATTCTGCTTGTTTTTGAATTTTGGAAACAAGATGGTCAGACATACTAAACCCCTCCTACCAAACGATTTTTTTCAATAAATACATTTTTTATGTCAGTGATGCTAACATTTGTAGCAGGGACTTTTCTATAATTTTCTTTCAAGCCATATAAATGAATCAGTTCTTTTTCTAATTCACTAAATTTTAAAACAATTTCTTTAGGATCTGAAGTTCCCAGTTTTTGTTCTAAAAGTAATTTTTCATCATATAAATAAATTAGCTGATTTTCGAAACTTTCTTTCAATTCTTCCATATCTGGACTTTAGACTACAAAGAAAAAAAAATGTTTTGATTTTGAAAAATTTTTATGTCAAATGAAAGAATCTTAGCAAGGAAAATGAATGTCCCTATTCCTCTCTGTCGAAAAATTATACAACATATCACGTGGAGAATATTATCCAGAATTAAACTTTAATGACTTAAATGCAAGCCACCAAGCTTTATTGGATTATCTTAACAATGATAAAAATGAATTACTTTACGGAATAGACACAGGTTTTGGTCCACATGCTTTCAAAAAAAATGAAGATCGGATAGAAAATCAAAAATCACTTATCTACCATCTAACAGCCACCTCCGATACAGATTGTATCCAACATGAGGAAGCAAGAGCCGTTTTAGCGGCGAGGATTCATTCTTTAAGTTTGGGTGGAAGTGGCATTTCGCCAAATACTTTGGAACTTTTGAGATCATTATTGAACCAAAACATTATACCCAAAATTCCAAAAAGAGGCTCACTTTCAGCATCTGGTGATTTAATTCCATTAAGCGCCATTGGTCTTGCACTTATGGGCGAGAATGAATGGTCAGGAGAGAACAGGCATAAGGCGCCGTCCCCATCAAATCAGAAACATTCTGAATTCAAAGGTTTACCCTTAGAGCTTAAACCCAAAGAAGCTTTATCTCTCACGAACGGAACTAGTTTTACTACCGCATTACTTGCATTACAAGTAGAATCTAGTATTAAACTTCTAAATCATTCCCTAAACTTACTCGAAATTTTATTTAGTTTTCACTCTGTCTTTGCAGATGCTTTTTTACCAGACCTTCACAAAACAAAGGGATTTAAAGGTCCAATTCAAGTTGCAAATAGACTTTATCCCGTTATTAAGAAAAATAACAAAGTAAAGGTGGAAGGGAAACGAGTTCAAGATATTTATTCTATTCGTTGTATTCCTCAAATCTTCGGATCTCTTATAGATGAAATAGATTCATTGAAACAAGTTGTTGAAATAGAATTAAATTCTTTATCGGATAATCCTGTTTACATTGAGAGTGAAAATAGATTTGTAGAGGGGGGAAATTTTTATGCTTCTCATGTTAGTTTCGCCGCAGATAGATTACAAAATTGTTTAGCAGTTTTCGCCACTTGGATCGAACGATTCATTCAGTATCTATATGACCCAAATCAAAATTTTGATTTTTCACTTTCATTATCTCCAGATCCGGGAAAATATGCAGGACTCTCGGGCTTAGGATTACTTGCAACTCACCTAACAGCAGAAATAAGAAGGGATTCAATGCCAGGATCTGTTCAATCTCTAACTAGCAACGGTGGTAACCAAGATATAGTTCCCATGGGCGCCATTAGTGTTCTTAGAAATAGACGCAGTATCGAATCCCTTTTTTCTTTAACTTCAATTTTTGCTTACTCCATTTACCAAGCTGGTTTTTTGAAAGGTATTAATTTCGAAGATAAAAATATCTTTGAAGGTATCAAATCATCGAATAAAGATCGACCCCTTAAGGAAGAATTAAGAAAAATCGAATTATTTTTAAAAAATCAATAAATGATTTAGTAACTAGAGGTTCATTCTTCTCTTAAAAATTTATCTGTTTCTCTTGAAATTTCTTTCACTTTATCCTGCATTTTTTTAGTTAGGCGGTTTAACCAATCTTTCGATTGTTTCATATTTTCACATTCAACTTGAATCTTGTCTGAGAGAGATTGTGTTTCTTCTAAACTTCCATTTATATTAATCACTTCCCCATACACCTCCCCAGATGTATCTCGAACTCTTTCTGCAATTTCATCTAAGGACTTGGCTTTATCTAGAACGATACTACCGCGAGTTTTCAATTCTGCTATCGATTGAATCACTTCGGCAATAGTTCCATGTACAACATGAATCTCTGACGCAATGAATTCAAAAGCTTGACCAGATTCAGTGCTCGCATTACTTGCTAAACCATAGTCTACAATGTTATTTCTAAGTAATTTAGTAATCTCACGAGCGTTTTGTGCTGTTTGTGTCGCAAGTTTCCTGATTTCATCAGCAATGACAGTAAACCCTTTGCCTTCGCTACCAGAATGTGTTGCTTCAATAGAAGCATTGATAGCTAGCAAATTAGTTTCTTTAGAGACTCCATTAATAAAATCGATCAATTTGAGAATACCACCAGATGATTCAGATATCCTTTTAATTGTTTCTCCTGTTTTCTTTACTTTTTCACCACCTTCATGGCTTCGTTCCACGAGTTCTTCCATAGTTTTATTGCGACCTTGAATTTCATCAATGACAGTATTCACGATATCAAACATAATATTAATTTCCGTTGAAGTTTTACCAACGGCATCCATAAGGGTTACTTCCTCCGCTGCGAGTTTAGAAACAATAGTATAAACATTTCCAATATCATGGCCCATTAAAGATATTTTTTGGTTCAATTCTTTTAAATGTGAATTTACCTCCAAAATAATATCATCTAACGATTGTAAATTTAAATTGATTAAATGAGAATATTCTTCTAAATCAACTCCCACAGCAGCAAGAAGAATCACAGGATCAGCCCTTAAAACTTTGGGCTCGATCATCCTTTTGAAAAATTGAAATTTTATCGTTTTTAAAATTAAAGTTGATGCGACTATTCCTAGAAGAAAAAAGCCAGTGAAGAAATGATTACGAATGAAAAAATCAGGAAAAAAAACAATCCAGAATAATGATAAAAATAATAAAACCAAACAACTAAAAATAATCAAATCAAGTTGTTTTACATGTTGCAAAACATCATGCCGAGAATTTTTTATTAAATTTTTTTCCATTCTTATTCCTAAAAATATTTTTTTATGAAATTAGTAAGGCTTAGACCAGTCAAAAGAGCAGAAAGCGAAGTATTATTTTAGACACATCAGTAAACGGAGAATTTGAATTTATGACAAGTTTTATAGAACCTACTTTTTTGGGTAAATTGAAGTCATTGTCTCAAGAGGAAGCAGACAGTGAAAATTTTGGAATTGTTAAAGTGGATGAAAATGGAAAGATTCTCTTATATAACAAATTTGAATCTGAATTGGCAAACGTACCCATTTCCACAGCCGTTGGTAGAAATTTTTTTACAGAAATTGCCATTTGCACAAACAATAGATTATTTTATGGTAAGTTCAAAGATGGGATTTTGAAAAAAGAAATGGATGCTACATTTAGTTATGTATTTACCTACAAAATGAAACCCACAAATGTGATGATCCAACTCTACAAAGATAAAGTTTCAAATACAAATTGGATTTTTGTCAAACCAAAGTAATACGAATATTAAAATATTCTAAATTTCTTATTAACCTTGAAAATGTTGCAATGCATCTTTATAACCTTGCCCAATTAACGTTTTCGCTTGTTCTTTTGTAAAATTTAAGAAACTCCCAAGGCCGAGAAATTCTTTGGGAGCAATGACCCGAATATTTACATTTTGAAATTGTAACTGAAAAGATTTTAGAAAAAATTCAATTGGAGATTTCGGTCGACTCATTTCCTTTTGAAATTCTATTCCTTGTTCTATATTTTTATATGATCCGAGTAAATAAAGTTCGTATAACCTTTCTAAGGCTTCGGATTTATTTCTTGGAGCATCCATTTTTACTTCCGCACCCACTGGTGACAAAAGTATCACCAAAATTTCTTCCGCACCTCGCATAATGGCGGGAAGTATGGGAGTATTTGCCATCACTCCTCCGTCCCAATACGGTTGCCCTTCAATGATTTGCCAGGGAAAAAACAAAGGTATCGCACTCGAAGCCAAAATATGTTCAATTTTTATATCAGGATTTTCGAAAAACCTAAGTTCGGCGGTCAAAATATTGACAGCTGATATCACAACTTTCGTTTGACTTTCGTTTAGATTTTTAAAATTTAACTGCTTTTTTATGTGATTGTGTAATGGCTGAGTATCAGCTAGCGGAGCATAGGTGCGTTTGAACAATTCTTTAATTGTATGTTTAAATGAAAAGCGCATCACTTTTTTTTGGTCCAAGTCCAACCACAAATTGATTAGCTCTTGGCTATTCATTCCAGAACCTATTGCACATGCATTGATGGCACCGACTGATGTGCCACAAATAATATCTGGTTTCCACTTTAACTCTTCCAGACACCGAAATACCCCTGCTTGGTAGGCACCACGTGCGCCCCCTCCAGATAAAATTAATGCTTTTTTTCCCATACTTATTTCACCGTTTTAATAAAAATTCGTCTAGCGCTCGTATAACGCCCTGTCCACCATTTTTCGTCTAAACTCTGTATAACGACTCCTCTACTACTAGAAGCATGTACAAAATTACTTTTTCCAAGTGAAAGCCCTACATGCGTAATTTTCGATTGATTGGGTGATGCGGAAAAAAACACTAAATCACCAGCATTTAAATTATTTCTTGAAACAGCAGATCCTATCTTTGCTTGATCCCTTGCAGAACGAGGGATTAGTTTGACTGGAACATCTATTCCTTTGTCAACTAACACAGACTTAGTGAATCCTGAACAATCTGTCCCAGTCTTTGATGAACCGCCATACAAATACCTTGTGCCGATCCATCCTTTTACGATTTGATCCAATTTTGATACCGATACACTTTTCCAATCTTTCAGACCTTGTTCTGTAGTTTCTGGGGCATTTAGATCCTCCATTGTCCACTCTAAACGAGGCCTTTCTCTCATTTCCAATCGACCCATTTCCACAAATTCTGAATTAAAATCGCGCATTGATGACTTAACATTCATTATGTTATTTTTATCTTTTTTATTTCCAAATTTAACTATATCCTTGGTTAATTTTTGGCCCAATGATTGGTTCACATTTAAATTTAATTTTTTAGATATGTCTAAGATGTTTGCTTCCATCTTCACATCTGTATCTTGATTCATCTTTAAAGGTAAATTTTTCTGTAATAATTTAAGAGTTTCCTCTGTTTCTTTTTTCTCGGATCTGGAAAGGATAAGTAACCTCATACCTGTTAAAATACTGATTCCATCGTTTCCTCGGAGTATAACATTTGCTAAATAGGAATCTCTATATTCCAAAGGAAGTGCCGCGGATTCTGCTTCTTTTAAAGACAAAGCCAATAAAAGAAAATCATTCTCATTACCTTTAAATTTAGAAAGTATAGGTATCAAATCTTCTGTCGTTTCAAAACCTATGCCCGCATCTATACCTTTGGATATAAAATAAATATTTCTGGCAAAGTCTTTCGGTGTTATCTCTTCCATCATGGCCCATGGGATAAGAGATGATGTTAAATCTTTGATCGCAGTTGTATTCGCCCGATCACCAAGTAATTTTCTAACTTCCGATTTAATTAATAATCTTTGTTGGTTTGTATAATCCGACTTGGAAAGAGGATCTAAATTTTGTGCCCCTAACACAAATGGGAAAAGTAAAAAAAAGATAAATAATGAGTATTGAATTCGTTTCATATCTGTTTATACAATCGATATAAAACTTAAGATTGTAAACAAAGTATTTTTATATAAGAGGAATTTGATTTATAATACTCTTTAAGATGGCAAATAATCGGCCTTGAATTGTTTAATTTTTTCATTGGAACAAATATATCCCAATTGAATCAATTTTTCATAACTAAACCATTCTAGAACTCCAAAATTATTTGTAGGAATCTGTAAAAACAATTCAGAAATTTTTTCAGTCTGACGAATCCTCTCCCTACTGGAAACAAGAATAGATCGAATGATGATATCACCAATTGGTGGGAATTTTGGTTGGAAAATATTTTTAAAATTAATTAAGTTTCCAAGTTGGACAACAGGATGATCAAGGACACCTGGATTCGACTTATCAAAGTAATTCGATAGATCCTTATCTTGGTCTGGATAAATATCCCCAAATACATCCACACTGATAATGGGCCCTGCTCCTCTTTCTTTTAATAACAAGCCTGGAACATTATCCATAACCCCACCATCTACATAAACGATACCATCTTCAATAAAAGGTGGAACAATTCCCGGCAAGGAAGTACTCGAGCGCACTGCTTTCCAAAGATACCCATCCGCATGAATATGACTTTCCGAATTCGAAAGATCTGTAGATACAGCAAAATAGGGAATCCACAAATCTTCAATTTTGATGGATTGAAAAAATTCCACAATAGCGCGCGTATATTTTCCCCCACTAACAAGAGATAGCACAGGTATCGTATATTCATTTAACAAATCTTTATCCACCCAGAGTTTTTTAGCATGTTTACGACCTTCCTCTGCATCATAACCCATGGCAATGAGAGCCGCAAAAATTGAACCCGCACTCGTTCCAGAAACCATATCAATCGGAATAGAATTTTCCTCAATCGCACGGAGAATTCCTAAATGTGCAAATCCTTTGGCTCCACCACCACCTAGCGCAAGACCAATTGATTTTCCAAGGATACCTCGTATCAATCTTTGAATCGTAGAACTATTCTCCAAATGGATATGATAATGCCTACTCACACGTCTGAGTTTCAAATGGGACTCTGTTCCACTTGGTAAATTGAAAGATGAATGTTGTAATAAAATTAAATCCACAGGTTGAATGCGATTTGAAGTGGATTTTATAAATGACTCCATAGGACTTATGTTTGGCGGATCTAAACTATCTTGAATGATAAGAACCCTGTCCGATTGGCGGATGCACCGCCTAGACCAATCAGTATCAAGAAAACTTCCAATGTAGAATATAATATTATAATTATTTTCTATATTTTGAAACCAATTCAGAATATTGTGTTCTGTCTCCGTATCTCGCTTACCTACATTTTCAGAAAAAATAGAGGGGAATTCTCTTTCATAAATAAAACATATCTTTCCGAAGGTACTAGCATTAGATTTTATAATCTGAATCAAGGGTTCTAAATCAAAATCTTGGTTCGCGGGAAGCAAACAAAAGCTAGATGAATTTGATTTAGTTTTGTTTGTCCGAGTTCTGGCTCTTGCCAATCTTTCGGCTATAATCGTTGTTACTTGCAGTAATGCCTGAGGATGACTAGATAAAATTTTTAATGCCAATTCTCTGGGAACTCGTATGAGTTCCGAATCACGAATGGCAATGACGGTTGCGGAACGTGGCTCTCCAGTAAATAGGCTAAGTTCACCAAGGATATCCATCTTGTGAAATTCACCTTGATCCGATTTCCCATCTGTTCCCGTTTTTTCGTACCGGAGTCGACCTTGGGCGAGAATATACAAATCCATCCCCTTATCACCTTCGCGAAATAAAACACTTCCGCTAGGCAAATATTCTCTCACAGTACAATTCATCATTTCTCGGATGACAGCATGGGGAAGATTTCTAAATAAATCTTTTACCGTAATGTACTGGGAAAGGATTCCTTTTCTTTGTCTCTCTCGGTTCATAAGATCAATAAGAAGTAAATACCAAAGAAAAAGAAAGTGCAAGCAATCCTTTCCAAATCAAACATAATTTTATTCAAACCTTCTAAAGAAGATGGAACTTACCTACTCAAGCATAGGTCTAATCCTTAAAATGAAGACATTTCCCTTACTTCTAATCTTTATTCTTATTTTATCACTTAACAACTGCTTTGTTTTCAGAAGCATTGAAAAACCGAGCCATACTATCAAAATTGAATCAGAATCGTTGGACCAAGTGAAAATTCACTGGATTGGCCATGCGACTATGCTCATACAAATTTATGACAAATGGATTTTAACTGATCCCAATTTTTCAGATTCCCTTGGGCTTGTTGTCAAAAGATATATTTACCCGCCTACCGATTTAGAATATTTACCGATCATGGATGCTGTCATTATATCCCATACCCACTTTGATCATCTGGACAAATCCACTCTTAGTTCCTTAAAAATTAAAGGAAATCTATTGGTTCCGAAAGGTGCTGGATTTTATATTCCAAAAATTCACAGAGAAAATACAATTGAGATGTTACCTTGGGATCAGGTAAATAAAAACGAATTAGAAATTACCGCAGTTCCTGCAAGGCATTTTGGTGGCAGATGGTTACTTGACAACCTCTGGGATGGAGACCCATACACTGGTTATGTGATCAAATACAAAGATGTCACTATTTATTTTGCCGGTGATACAGGTTACCAACCAAAAGTGTTCAAAGAAATTGGCAAGAAATTCGATATCGATATTGCGCTTTTGCCAGTGGGCCCAAGCAAAGGACCAAACAATCCAGTGCATATCAATCCAAGTGAAGCCGTCGATACGTACCTAGACTTAAATGCAAAATATTTGATCCCTATGCATTATGGAACTTTTTACCGCAGTATGGATTCAGAACTTCCAGATTTAATGAAAGCATTAGAACCTTTAGGTAAAAAGGCCATTGTACTTTCGATAGGTGAGAGTTTTCAGTTCAAAGGGGATTGACAGACTGGCCTTACTTTCGGTATGTATAAATTGAGGACAGCATGGCAGAAAAAATTGCAATCATTGGTGCAGGTGGACTGACGGGCAGAGAACTTTTAAAACTTCTATCATTTCATGAAGGTTTCGAAGTGGTTCATATCACATCAAACCAAGTGAATGGAAAAAAACTAAAAGAAGTATTTCCAAATGAAGCCCATCTTCCCGATTTAACTTTCGTTAAACATGATGCCCCGTTGCCAAATGATTGTTCGGTGGTTTTAGCGACTCCAAATGAAGCCTCACTTGAAATGGCACCCACCCTTCTCAAAAACAAACATAAAGTGATCGATCTATCCGGTACATTTCGTATCCATGATCAAAATAAATTTGAGTCCGCCTACAAGTTTTCTCATACTCAATTCCATTTGATGGACCAAGTTGTTTTTGGAATTCCAGAACTTTTCCGTGAAAAATTAAAGAATACCGATTTTGTTTCCAATCCAGGTTGTTTTGCGACTTCGGCGATCTTACCCATAGCTCTTCTTGGAAAATTAAGAGATAAAATCCAAGGGCCAATCATTATCGATGCCAAGTCAGGTGTTAGTGGGGCTGGTGGCAGGACAGAAGAAATTACTTTCGCTTACACAAATGTTTACGAAAATTTCAGAGCATATAAAATACTTTCGCACCAACATGAACCAGAAATCGAAGAATATGCGAATACTGCAAGCCCTAAAGCCCTTCAGGTCATATTCACTCCCCACCTACTTCCCGTTTACCGAGGGATACTCACCACAACTTATATTCAGTTTGCTGAAACGTTGGATGAAAAAGAAATTTTTCAAAAACTGAAAGAAACGACAGATAAAGAACCCTTCCTTCGTTTGCTAAGTAGCCCCGAAGCGGTGGAACTTAAAAATGTTCAGAATTCAAATTTTTTAGATATGGGACTGAGACTTCGAGGTAACACTTTAGTCATTGTTACAGCATTGGACAATTTGATGAAAGGAGCCGCAGGCCAAGCCTTACAAAATTTAAACCTTATGCATGGTTTTAAAGAAACGATGGGCTTACTTGCTTAAAGATTGGAATCAAGTATTAATTGCGGGTGCGTTTTCAGGGGAGATAGATCTTTTATTTACTTCTGGAAACTTCCCTCATATCCAAACCCTGGGGATTGGTAACTTAGACGCAGGTCTTTCGACTTACAAATATTTGACGGAAAATCCAGAGATTGAAACCGTTTTATTTTTTGGCTCTGCTGGAGCTTATACTTGGTCAAAAATTCCGATACGCAGTTTTGTGAACGCATCCATTTTTTCCCAGAGTGAAATTGCTCCCTTATTTTCTCTCGCCAAACAATTACCAACTGAATTCATCCAGTTTGACCCAGTGAATCCTTTGTATCCGATAGAGGCAATTTGCAATTCACCATCTTCCATCACATTACATGACTTAACTGACAAAACAAATGATCTTTGGCAAGTATTACAAATTGAAAACTTAGAATGTTACGGGATAGCAAGAGTTTGCCAAAAATTAAACCGACAATTCCAAGCCCATTTCGCGATCACAAATTTAGTGAGCCCAGACGGTTCTAGCGAATGGCAAAAAAATTGGCGAGAACTATCTACCGAATTACAACTTCAATTTTTAAACCAAATTTCCTAATACTTCATTTACCGATGTTTGATTTAAAACTCGATCAATCCACTTCTGCACATTAGGTGGTACTTCGATTTCTACATAACTCATATTTTTTATAAATGGTGCATACATTATATCCACAAAGCCAAATTGATTTTCGATCATAAAATCATTATTTGATAGGTGTATATTCAAAATATCCAAATGTCGTCCCACTTTTTTAGTAGAATCTTTCATACGTCCTAAATCCCATTTTTCTTCCTTCACAAATCGTTTGGCAAAATATACTGTACTGGCTGGAAAACAAAATTCAGTTTCACACTGATTGGCAAATTGATTCATCCTTGCTCGCATTTTTATTTCCGAAGGAATGGTTTTTATGGTTTCGGGAAAGGCCTCTTCTAGATAACGCATGATAGCTGTTGATTCGGCTAATATAAAATCTCCGTCTTTCAAAACGGGCACTTTACCATAGGGATTGATTGCTAGGTATGGTTTTTTACGATTTTCTAATTTATCTAATGCTATATGTATCGTTTCATAAGGCAATTGTTTGTATTTTAAGAATATATGAACTCGGTGTGTATAGGTGGAATTGGGATGAGTATAAAGTTCTAACATGTATCAAATTTTCAAAAAGTAGACCGTTCGGTCAATGATAATCTCAATAAGGTGCCCAAAAGATTCCTTCCATCTTTAATTTTTCCATAGCATATCTGTCCGTCATACCCGCAATATAATCACAGATCACTCTGTGCTTACCTTCTTCATCGGCTCTCTCTAAATACGAATTAGGAATCTTATCTATATTTTTTAAAAAATAATCAAACAAAACATATATAATCTCTTTACCTTGTTCACTCATCTTAGAGACATCTCTATGTTTGTATAAATGAGTGAACAAAAAATGTTTAAGTTCTTTCATCTCAAGGTCCATAGATTCTGAAAAAGTAATAAGCTTCACCTTTTCCTTGTAAGCTTTTTCTACATCATCAGTCGTTTTGATTTGATGTTTTGCAAGATTTGAACTTGAACTGGTAATTAAATTTGATACGATTTCATTAAGAATATTTCGAAATGTAGTCCTTTGAATGATTTCTTCTTTTGTTTGAGGATACGTTTTTTTGGCACTTAAATAATTACGGCGCCAAAGTTGGATATCATTTAGGTCCTCGACTTTCAAAAATCCTTTTTCGATGCCGTCTTCAATATCATGACTAGAATATGCGATTTCATCTGAAAAATCTACAATTTGCGCTTCCAAAGAAGGTCCAGATTCAATTCTTTTTTGATTCTCTAAACTTTTTTGATAATCACCCGCATGTTTCATTATGCCTTGCACAGTCGCATAACATAAATTTAATCCTGGGAAATCAGGATATTTCCTTTCCAATTTTTGTACAACACGTAGCGATTGTTTGTTATGTTCAAACCCACCATTTCCTCGCATAAGTTCCGCTAACGCATCTTGCCCGGCATGACCGAAAGGTGAATGACCAAGGTCGTGAGCAAGAGCTATAGCCTCAGCCAAATCTTCATTTAGACCAAGGACTTTGGCAACGGTTCTTGAAACACCAGCGACCTCTAAAGTATGTGTTAAACGATTGCGGTAATGATCACCAACGGAATATACAAACACTTGCGTTTTGTATTCCAGACGTTTGAAAGCCTGGCAATGAATAATTCGGTCTTTGTCCCTTTGGAAAGGAAGTCGATAGGCATGTTCCTCTTCAGGATACATGCGAAAACCTGTTTCGGAGCTTTTTTGGGCGTAACCTGCAAGGTTTTTTTCCTCTTCTTCTAGAAGCTCCACTCTCGCTTTCAGCATAAATTCACTTTCCTTTTTCCCCGAAATCATAAAAACAGTATATATCACTGCATGGACTTTCTACAAACCCTAGTCACCTTTTTTATGCAATACGGTTATTTTGCTGTATTTGGCGTCCTCATTCTTTGTGGCTTTGGTCTCCCAGTTCCAGAAGATATTTCACTCACTGCGGGTGGTGTCATATCTGGTCTTGGTTATACAAATGTTCACGTTATGTTTGCCGTGGGAATGGCAGGAGTTCTTATCGGAGATAGCTTTGTTTTTTGGCTTGGTAGCCATTACGGAGAGAGAGCTCTCAAATTACCGATTTTAAAAACAGTCCTCCATCCAGAAAGATTTGGTAAGGTCAGAGAACAATTTCGTAAATATGGCAAATGGGTTGTATTTTTTGGAAGGTTCACTCCTGGACTTCGTATGCCTATTTTTTTTACGGCAGGCACTTCAGGGCAAATTTCGTTTATCCGTTTTGTCATCACTGATGGCTTTGCTGCATTAATCTCAGTTCCGATTTGGGTTTATTTGGGATATTATGGGGCAAACAATTTTGACCTCCTAACACAATGGATACGCCAAGGCCAAACCATTATCATTTGTATTGTGATCCTTGCCGTTCTTGGTTTTTTAGCCTTTTTGTGGAATAAAAACCGCAAGAAAAAAGAATTGGAGAAACCTTAATTTCTGATGATTCGCTTTATTTTTCCCTTTGTTTTTATTGTTTTTTTCCTATTTTGTACAAACCATTCTTCCTCCCCATCGATACAAATTCCGCCTCTTTTAGTCACGGCAGTGAATAATCAAAATTCCACATTCACGCTCACCGTCCGGGCCACAAACCCTGAGCTTATTTTCCAAGGATATAGGTTGTTTGTTGGGCAGACTGAAAACGATGCGCGAAATTCTGGAGATTTGAATGCGGGAACTGATTGCAGTATGGGGGCCGGAACAATGACAGTTTTACCGGTCCAGCCGACTGTTTATACCTTTCTTATCGATCCTTCGGAAAGCCTACCCGTTCTCGGTTCAGGGATTGCCTGCAAATTCCGCATTTTGGTGAGTTCTGGAAGTTATATTTCGGTTCGCTCACTTGGCCTTTCCATCCAAACACAAAATAGTTCCAGTACGCTCCGGGTCTCCGGACCGTCTAATGCCATATTGTTGCCTTAAAAATAAAACTTACTTGCATTTCAGACACAATGATGTATTTTTTTACCGAACATTCGGCCAATTTGTTATTTTTAGAATTGTTCTAAAAGAATGAACAAAATCGAATGTTAGACCTACAAATACAGAGAGGAATTATTTTCCTCCAAAAAATATACTGGATGGTAATTGAATGAATCAAACGAAAAATCTGACAAACACTGCGCTTGCAGTTTTACTTTTATTTTCTGTAGTCGCTTGCGGAAAATCTAGAACTGTTAAAATCACAGGACCTGAAGTCGAAAGATCTAAAACACCTGCTAAACTTCCGGCTGATTTAGAAAAACTTTGGAAAAACAGACATAACGAAGCAGACTTAAGACTCGCTCTTACAGGCTTAGAACAATTCTCAAACGAAAATCCTCAGTTCCAAGATGTGAAAGTACTACTTTGCCGTGGTAATTATCTGATGGGCGATGGACATCTTTGGTTAAAACTAACTGGTGATTCTGATGATGACGCAGCTGTAAAAGCAGAAAGTTCACAATTTTATGATGCAGCAGTTAACTGGTGTGAAGCGGCACTTGCTATGAATCCAAAATTCCGTGAAAAAGTAGTGAAACAAGGTGTTGAAGTTGAAAAAGCATTAGACACTCTTGAGCCAGATGACATAGATGCACTATACTGGCGTTATGCGTCACTTGGTAAATGGTCAAGACTTGCTGGTTTCACAACTTTACTTGCTAACAGAAGTAAGTTCACAGCTATGATCAATCGAGTTAAAGATCTCGAAAAAGCTATGGGCAAAGAATATTTTTATGCAGCGACTCTTCGTTATGATGCCGCAAGTAATGCACTCTCTCCTACTGGAGATAAAAAATTGGCAGATAAATATTTCGAAGAAGCCATCAAAAAACACCCGAACTACTTTGCAGTTCGAGTTCTCTATGCAGAAAGCCGCCTAAAAGGTGATGAAGCGAAATTTAAAGCACAACTTGACCATGTTCTCAAAACTCCAGCAAAATCTTTGCCAGATATTGAAGCAGATCAACTCGTTGAACAGAAAAAAGCTAAAAAACTCTTAGACGAACTTTAAACCAAGGAGAAATCATGTTCCATACACCTGTTAAATTAATCACAGGTGCAATTTTTGCCTTCACAATTAGTGGAGGCATTTTTGCACAAACAACCGTTAAACTTGCTACTGTTGCTCCGGATGGAAGTCCTTGGGCAAACGAACTTTCAAAAATCAAAAAAAAGATCGAAAAAGAATCTGAAGGTCAGATCAAAATGAAACTCTATCCTGGCGGACAAATGGGTGGAGAAAACGAAATCCTTCAACAAGTGATCCGTGGTAAACTGCAAGGTGCTGGTTTGACTGCTGGTGCTCTTGCCAATACGGTAAAAGAACTTAATGTTTTAGAGATGCCTTACCTATTTAATTCTTATGCGCAAGCGGATTGTGTCTTAGACAATCACTTGTTAGAAGATTTCAAACGACTTTTTGCATCAAAAGGACTAATCTTCGTTACTTGGGCAGAAAATGGTTATAGATCCATTGGAACAAAAACCAATGCTGTTAAGTCACCTGCTGATCTAAAAGGAATCAAGATTCGTATCCAAGAATCTCCAGTTCACATTGCATATTGGAAAGCACTGGGTGTAAGTGGTATTCCTATTGCGATCCCAGAAGTTTTACCATCTCTCCAAACAGGTGTTGTAGAAGGTTTTGATAACACTCCCCTTTTCACTCTTGCTGCAGAATGGCAAACAGCGATTAAACATTTCAGTTTAACACGTCACATTTACCAACCAGCAGCCATCGTTTACTCAAAAAAATATTGGGACACTTTGAACGATGACCAAAAGAAAATTCTAATGGGTGAAGGAAATGCCTTGGCTCCTGGAGCAAGATCGGCAGTTCGCTCTATTGAGAAAAACATGATCGCTACATTAAAAAAAGCAGATGTACAAGTGTATGAACCAAGCGCTTCAGAAATTGCTGGCTTCAAAGCTGCCGCAAGTTCTGTGTCAGGTGCTGTCATTGGAAAGATTGGCGGTGAGTCAAAATCGATCTATGATAAAATTCAAAAAGCTAAATCAGCTTGCGGTAACTAAGATCATTTGATCTTGATTAAGGATGTTATAAAATGAAATTCGTCGATAGGTTCTTGAATTACCTTAGTTTCGGCGAGAAATGGGCGGGGGGAATTTGTTTCCTCCTTCTCACACTTCTCATGATCGCAGATGTAACCAAACGTGAAGTCATTGACAATGTGCTATCTGGTATCATTGACGGGATGGAAGCATACCCTGCAACGACTGTTGCTGGTTTACTTGGTGGATGGAGTGTTTACCTTGCAGAGTGGATGGGAGCCGAAGCGACATCCTTACTTGAATGGCTGGGTCGTGGTGGTATTGTTTGGGCACAAAAATTGTCCCTCTACTTTATGTTATGGGGTGGTCTTTTCGGATCTGCATTAGCAAGCGCTAAAGGTTCCCACCTTCGACCAGAAATTGCTGATAAAGTTTTACCTAAAAAAATTCTGCCATATGTGAAAATTATCGAACAATACGTTATTTCAGCATTTTTTCTTTTTTTATCATTCCTTTCTGTAATCTACGTAAAAGAAAGTATCTCTCTTGATGAAGTAAACCCAGTGACTGAGATTTCCTTATGGAAAGTTCAGCTAATATTTCCTTACGTATTTACTTCTATGGGACTTAGACATTTGTTTTACGGTATTTTCCCTGCACTTATTCCAGCTGACTTGAATGAGGCGACAGAGGCATTAGAAGAACTAAAAGACGAATACGCGATTCCGGATACGGATCAAGGGCAGGCAAAAAAATGAGTTCTTGGGGCATACTTGGATTATTATTAATCCTGATATTATTAAGACAACCTCTCATCGTTCTAATGGGAGCGATTACAGTTTTTTGTTATTACTTTTTACCTGATCCTCCGCTTGAATCATTCCATGAATTGAATAGCATCATTGGTGACTTATTCTTCGCAGGTGACAAAGAAATTCTCTTAGCCATTCCTTTGTTTATCATCGCGGGAAACCTGATGACTCACGGCAGTATCGCTAGAAGATTGATACGTATGGCGCAGGCTATGACGGCACCGATTCCAGCAGGACTTGCCATTGCTGGGGTATTTTCCTGTGGTATCTTTGCTGCGATTTCCGGATCGTCTCCAGTTACACTCATTGCCATTGGTGGTTTGATGTATCCGAGCCTAACTAAGGCAGGTTATCCGACTCAGTTTTCTATGGGACTACTTGCCTCAGGTGGAACACTTGGGATCATCATTCCTCCGAGTATTCCAATGATCGTTTATGCGATTATGGTGGGGGTGTCTGTCACAGATTTATTTATTGCTGGGATCGGTCCAGGAATCCTCCTTATGACTCTCCTTATGATCTATTCCGTGTTACGTGCAGGTAAAATCGGACGTGGCAAATGGGACTGGCAAGAAGTGATTCAGTCTTGGAAGGAAGGTGTTCTCGCCCTTATGATGCCAGTAGTGATACTTGGCGGAATCTATTCAGGATTTTTCACAGCGACAGAATCTGCGGCCATTGCCGTTTTTTATGCGATTATTGTTGAGGTTTTCATTCACAAAGAACTTAGCTTTCCAAAAATTCCGAAAATTATGGCGGAAAGTGCGGAGATGCTCGGGATTCTATTTTTGATTTTGATTTTGGCTGTGAGTTTAAACAAATTCATGATCGAAAATGAAATCCCACAAAACCTAGTCGCGAAAATGACGACAATGATTTCAAGTCCTGTGACTTTCCTCATTGGTGTCAACATTCTACTCCTTATTGTAGGGATGTTTATGGATATCATGAGTGCTATACTAGTGCTTGCCCCATTACTTGCGCCTATGGCAGTCAATTATGGAATCAACCCAGTTCACTTTGGAATCATCATGATTGTAAACTTAGAAATAGGATACTTGACTCCTCCAGTCGGAGTGAACCTATTTGTGGCATCAGGGATATTCAAACAACCACTTGGAAAAGTGATACAATCAGTCGCTCCGATTGTGGGTCTATTTCTGATTGGTTTAATATTGATTAGCTGGATTCCAGAAATTTCACTAGGCCTTGTAAGTCCTGAGGCTGCGGCACCTTCCGTTAGTCCTTAAAAATTTTCCTAAAGTCACACCCAAGGGAAAGATGTTCTCTTGGGTGTTCGTTTTTTATTTCAATTCCAACTATAACCAATACCAGGTTCTGTGATTATGTGTTTCGGTTTTGTCGGAGCATCTTCCAATTTTTTTCTTAGTTGTGTAATGTGGACCCGCAAACTATTCATTTCATTCTGGGCATTTTCTCCCCAAATGGATTTTATAATCGATTCATGTGTTAAAGTTTTTCCCGCATTTTTGACAAACAATATTAAAATTTGAAATTCAGTCGGCGTTAGTCGAATTATTTCTCCAGACTTTTTGATTTTATAATTTGCAAAATCAATAGAAAGATTTTCCGAATTCCATATTGGTGGGGATTCCTCTATTGGCATTCGTCGAAGGGCAGTCCGAATGCGAGCAAGTAACTCACCCATCCCAAAAGGTTTTGTGATATAATCATCCGCTCCAGCATCTAACAAGCGAATTTTATCTTCTTCTGAATTCATTACAGATAAAACAATAATCGGAGCTTCGGTAAAAATCCGTACTTCATTTATCACATCCATTCCATTGCCGTCTGGAAGTTGAAGATCAAGTAAAATCAACTTAGGTGCGTGAAGTGCAGTTTATTCGATCGCCATTTTTTTGTTAAATGCCTCAATCGTCTCATAACCTTTGGCAACAAGGGCAATGTGTAACATTTTGCGAATCGCGCTGTCATCATCTACAATAAGTATAGAATCTTTTATCATGATTAAATAATTAATTTAATCTGGAATAGGTAGATCAATGACAAACTTTGCACCGCCTTCCACACGATTAGATGCATTCACCACCCCTCCATGTAGTTCAACAATTGATTTTGTAATCGCAAGGCCGAGACCTGTGCCAATTTTTCCTGTGGCTTCCCCTCGATAGAATTTTTGAAATACTTTTGAAGGATCGCTCGGTAAACCTTTGCCATTATCTTCTATAGACCAATGCAAGTTTTGGCCAATCCTATTTACTTTGATCCAAATGGTCGAACCTGAATGAGTATACAAACAAGCATTATATAATAAGTTAAAGATTGCATGTGCAAACAATACTCTATCCAATTCGATTTCAATATTTCCATCTAACATTTCTAAAACAATCTCATGATTGGATTTATTTTTTCCTAAATAAGAAATAGCATCATGAATGATATCGGCAGGAAAAGTTTTTTCTTTCTTTAATGATAGATATCCAGATTCAATTCTACTGATATCTAGCAAATTTCCTAAAAGCAAATTTAATATCAATGCACTTTCCTGAATCTCTTCAATGAGACTTCGACTCGCTTCAGGATTATTCTGGATATCAGGATCTAACAGAGCCGATGCTGAACCACGAATCGATGTTAACGGAGTTTTTAATTCATGAGAGACTGAGTTAAATACTAAATTGTACAATTTTTCGGATTCTTTTAATAAGTATGTTTTTTTGGCTTCTTCAGATAAAGTGTCTCTTTCTAAAGCTAATGAAACTTGGTTTGCGATCGTATTTAGAAGAATTTCTTGTTCTAAGGTTGGTTCGCTTTCAGAATCTATTTCGATCACTCCCGTTGTTCCGCCCGGAGATAGAAGTGGATAAAAAGTGGATTGAGAAAGTGAAAGAGTTTCCGTAAATTTACCAGCAGGTTTACCACTTTTAACTGTTAATGTAGCGACCGCTAGTTTTTTATTATCTAAGATCTCAGGTTCAAAGTGACCTTCCCGAAAAAAAAACAACTTCACATAAAATGGAAATAAACGTTTAAAGAAAGTTTCGCCAATTTTTGTAATTTCATTACTTTGCGATGTTTTAGATAGATTTCTCGTTAACTCATAAAGTATTGATAACTTTTCTTCTCTCGATTGTAATTTCATCTCATTTCTTTTTAATTTAGCAGTTAATCCTCCATTGATCAAGGCAATGAGAATAAAAATCCCAAACATCAATGCATCTTCCAACTTTGAAATATAAAAAGTAAATCTTGGTGGAATAAATAAAAAATTCCAAAACATTGCAGATAACAATGCCGCAAGTAATACAGGTCCCCTACTAAAAAATATTCCAAGAAGAGCCACATAAAATAAATATAATATAGATATCGGCCAATAACCAATATGAGGAAGCAATGGAAGGTTTAACAGTGTTATAAAAAAAGTTAAACAAACAATGGCAAGGTATTGTCGCAGACTAGAGGAAGGAATCAGTAGTTGGAAAAAATGAAGCTTTTTTGTTTCTTCACCTATCATAGGAAATATGATAACTTCTACTTCTTTCAATTTTCTTAAAAGCCGTTCGGCGATACTATTTTTAAAAAAATTCCAAAAACGTGGTTTGGCTGAACCGCCAATCACAAGGCGATTGATGCGTTTACTTTGGATGGCATTGATGATACCTAAAACGGGATCAGATTCATAAGAATGAATCACTTCAGCTCCGAGCTCCTTAGCGAGTCGAATATGAGAACGAATGGATTCTTCTGAATGAGTATCTTTATGTTCTTCTTCTTCAGAAAAGAATGCATATAATTCAGCATTTCGTTCCAAAGATAATCTTTTGGCATGGCGAAGTAATGATTTTGAGTGAGGACTAGCACTTATGGCAACAAGAATGTGATCTCTACCATGGGGCATTCTTTTTTCAACATATCTGGCTGTATAATTTAATGATAACTCTCGTAAATAAGTAAGGTTTTCTTTTTTAAAGAAATTTTCTTTCGCGGAATTTATTTTTTCTTCTAAGTAAATTTTTCCTTCAGAAAGTCTTTTCAACAATTCATCCGGTATGATATCAATTAATACTAATTCATCAGCTCTTTCGAGTATGACATCTGGAATCGTTTCTTTAACAGAACTTTGGATTATTTTTTCAACTGAATCCACTTGGCTTTCTAAATGTTGTACATTTACTGTAGAAAGTACATTGATACCAGCTTCGAGTAAAGTAAATACATCCTGGTATCTTTTTTTATGCAATGAGCCTGGTATATTTGAATGAGCAAGCTCATCCACTAAAACATATTCGGGTCTTGCAACGAGTACGGCTTCTACATCCATTTCCAACCAAACTTTATGACGATATGTAATTTGTTTTAATGGAATTTCTTCTATATTATATAGTAATGCTTTGGTCTCTTCACGACCATGCGTTTCCACTACCCCAATTCTAACATCCGCACCTTCTTTTTGAAGACGTTGTGCTTCATTTAACATCGCATAAGTTTTTCCAACCCCAGGCGACATGCCAAAAAAAACTTTAAAAAATCCCTTTTTCTTATCTTCCGATTGCAATGCGATACGAAGATAATCGTCTGGAGTTCTATCTGACATTCAAAAGATTCCTGAGATCAATATTTAAATTCACCACATTCACTCTTTCCCGACCCATCATTCCCAAGATAGAAGATTCGGTATTTTTGTGAATCAGATTGTTTAATATATCTTTTTCAATTTTGTGTTTGTTACTTAATGTCTGTGCTTGTTCTATTGCGCAAAGGGTTGTGATATGTGGATCTAGACCCGAAGCAGACGCATACAATAACTCAGGACACATATTTGTATCGATCCCTCTTTCTCTAAGTTTATTTTTTCTTTCTATAACGAGTAATTTTAAATCTTCACTTGTTCGACTCAAATTGGATGCACCACTAGGTATCGTCTGATAATGCGTAGCACTTGGTCGACTTTGAAATAAATCTAAATTTGTATAATCTTCTGAAATAAGCAATGAAGCTACATTTTTATTTTGATTTATCACTAAACTTCCATTCGCTTTCCCTTTAAAAAAAGTATTCGCATACAAAGTTACTAAAATTGGATAAATCCCAGCCAAAACAAATAATGAGAAGGCGATAAATCTAATTGATATGATTATATCTCCCGTTGGTTCATTTTTATTCATATGTTTACTCCGATTAACATTAAATCAATGAATTTGATTCCTAAAAAAGGTAATATCATACCACCACCTCCATATAATATCACATTTCTGAAAAGTGCGGAATCTGGGGATTTGGGTGTATATTTAACACCTCTTAATGCGAGTGGAATCAATGAAGGAATGATAATGGCATTGAAAATCACAGCTGATAAAATAGCATTATCTGGGCTAGATAATTTCATAATATTGATCGGCGATAATGGGGAAAATAAAGCGGGCAATATGGCAAAGTATTTAGCTATATCGTTTGCTATACTAAACGTTGTTAATGCGCCACGTGTCATCAATAGTTGCTTTCCGATTTCCACAATTTCTATGAGTTTACTTGGATTGCTATCTAAATCGATCATGTTTCCCGCTTCTCTTGCCGTTTGGGTTCCCGTATTCATCGCCACACCAACGTCAGACTGTGCTAAGGCAGGAGCATCATTTGTTCCATCACCTATCATCGCGACCAAGAATCCTTTGGCTTGTTCTTCTTTGATTCGATTGAGTTTTCGTTCTGGGGTTGCCTCAGCAATGAAATCATCAACCCCAGCTTCCGCCGCAATAGCAGCTGCAGTCAGTGGATTATCACCTGTTATCATAACAGTCTTGATTCCCATTCTTCTTAAATAGGAAAATCGCTCTTTTAATCCTCCCTTTACAATATCTTTAAGCTCAATGACTCCAAGAATTTCACTTCCTTCCGATACAAGGATCGGCGTACTTCCTTTTTTGGCTATTTCTTGCGCCTTCCAAATCATACCTTCTGAAATATTTCCATTCTGCAGTTCTACATGCTTCTTAATTGCATCTAATGAACCTTTTCTGATATTTCTTAAAAGTTTTCCATTCTGCCAAAGTTCAACTCCACTCATCCGTGTTGTCGCAGAAAAAGGAATCCAGCTAACATCGATATGATTTAAAATTCTCTCTCGAAAAGAAAATCGTTCTTTCGCGAGTATAACAATGGATCTACCTTCAGGTGTCTCATCAGAAAGAGAAGCTAATTGTGCCGCATCTGCTAATTCTTCTTCCGATTTACCATCCGCTGGGAAAAAATTTCGAGCTTCACGATTTCCTAAAGTTATCGTGCCTGTTTTATCAAGTAGTAAAACATGGATATCACCTGCAGCCTCGACAGCTTTTCCACTCTTAGCAATCACATTATAATGTATTAATCTTTCCATCCCTGATATACCAATTGCACTTAACAATGCTGCAATCGTCGTTGGTATCAGACAAACAAATAAGGCAAGCCAAGTGGAAAGATTAAAATTCCAATCATTTCCAGTTTCACTACCGACAAATTTCGAAATAGGAACGAGCGAAATCACAGTTAATCCAAAAAGTATTGTGAGCGCAAAAAGTAAAATACCCAGCGCAATTTCGTTTGGAGTCTTTTGTCTTGATGCTCCTTCAATCATCGCAATCATTTTATCTATAAAACTGGTACCAGGTGAGGATGTAATTTTGATATAAAGACTATCTGATAAAACTTTAGTTCCACCAGTAACTGCCGAACGATCACCACCACTTTCACGTATAACAGGTGCTGACTCACCTGTTATGGCTGATTCATCTACACTAGCAATTCCCGAAATCACTTCACCGTCACTTGGGATAAATTCGCCTCCCTTTACAAAAACAATGTCACCTAACTTCAATTCACTTGCAAGAATGTCTATAAAATTCGTATCTGATATATCTTTTACTTTTTTGCAATTAGCAGAAACTTTTGCTTTTCTTAAACTATCAGCCCTTGCCTTACCTCGACCTTCTGCAAGACTTTCTGCAAAATTCGCAAAGAGAATTGTGAGTAGTAACCAAACAAAGATAGAAACATCGTTTCCTAATTTTTTTCCAATCATTAGGAAGTATATCATTTGCAATAATAAAATGAAAGTTCCAAGCCATACGGCTCCCATCACAGGATTTGTAAAAGCAAACCTAGGTGATAACTTTTGGAAGGATATTTTTAATGCAATGGCTAGTAAACTTGGGGTAAAAAGTCTATTTTCTTTATTCATAAATATTACCTAAAAGAGATTTCCGTTTAACATTAAAATATGCTCTAAGATGGGACCAAGCGCTAAGACGGGAAAAAAAGATAACCCACAGACAATGACAATGATAAAAAATAAAAGTGTTCCAAACAATATTGTATCTGTGCGAAAGCTACCTTCAGAAGATGCGGTTTTTATTTTATTACCCAAATTGGCAGAAACCAAAATGACTGAAATGATGACACTAAATCTCCCCACTAACATACAAAACCCAAGAGTTAAATTTCCCCAAAGAGAGTCAGCGGCAAAACCGGCAAATGCAGAACCATTATTGTTTGATGCAGATCCAAATGCGTAAAGAATTTGGGAAAGTGCATGAGGTCCTTTTGCCGTATAACCAGTATTTAAATATATAGTCCCCATCGTTCCTAAAAGGATACAGACAGTCGGTGTTAGAATGCCAAAAAGAGTCCACTTGATCTCATAACTTCCGATTTTTTTACCTAAATATTCTGGGGTTCGCCCAGTCATCAGTCCGCTTAAAAAAACAGTGAGGATTAAAAATAGAAACATCCCATACATACCCGCACCAACTCCGCCAAAAATCACTTCACCTAACATCATCTGAAATAAACCAATCCCACCGGCTAGGGGAGAATAACTATCATGCATAGAATTCACAGAACCGTTGGATGCCGCAGTCGTAGCTGTTAACCAAAGAGTTGACTCAGTTAAGTTAAATCGAGTTTCCTTTCCTTCCCAAAAGGCTGGACTTGAATTTTCAAAAATATATACACCAGCAAAAGCTATCAAAATAACACTTAACATTACAAAAAATATTGTCCAAGCATGACGAAACGATCCGACTAACTTTCCATAGAGGAATACGCAAGCTCCCGGAATCAGAAGTATAGAGAATAATTGAATGAAATTTGAAATAGGACTTGGATTCTCAAAAGGATGGGCACTATTGACTCCATAAAAACCCCCTCCGTTTGTCCCTAATTGTTTAATCGCCACTTGCGATGCGACTGGACCTAAAGGAATTTCTGTAATCAAACCATTTGGATTTTCTATAATAATTGGTGATACAAATGTTTGCACAACACCTTCACCAACTAACATAATAGAAACTATAATTGATAAGGGAAGAAGTATATAAAAAACAGAACGAAAAAGATCAGTCCAGAAATTCCCAAATTCTATTTCTTTCGATGCAAAAACCGCCCTACCCATAAACAACAAAACCGAAATGCCGACTCCAGCACTTAGGAAATTTAAAGGTGTCAATCCAACCATTTGAGAAAACAAAGATAACTGGGATTCACCAGAGTATGCTTGCCAATTTGTATTCGTCAAAAATGAAATGGATGTGTTTAAAGCCAGATCCCAATTCATACCCTTTAGTTTAAGAGGATTCAATGGTAAATAATTTTGAAAAAATAAAATAAGGAATAAAATTCCTCCAATGATAAAATGAAAAACAAAAATACTCGTTAAATACTCTTTTGGATTTTGACTTTTGGGTTTCCAAGAAGATAAAAAATTAAAGACCAACCTTTCCGCCGGCAATTCATTCGCATTCAATATGAATGCCATAAAATATCCAAGAAAAGGAGAAATAACGATTAACAGTCCGAAATAAATGACTAAATAGAAAATTTCATCCATATACAAAGTATGGCATTCAAATTCGTTCTAGTCAATTGTGTATAAATTAAGGAGATGTAATAAAGAATTAAGAAAACATTAAGATTATTTTTTCCACCAAACGCTAAGTCTATGCAGGGAATCTTTGCTATCTTGTGCCCAAATACTTTGTGGAAAATTAACTAATATTTCATTATAAATTTTGGCAACGGGCTCTAAAGCATGTCGCAATTCTTCGATATGTTTATTTTTCGCCTCATCTAAGTTTAATGGAGCATTTTTATTTTTTTCAAAATATACCAAAATCGCTTTTGTTTCTAGTTCTTTGGCGTATTTGTATTGATTAAAAATCGGATCATTTCCTTCTTTTTTTAATTGTGTTGCCCGAGAAACAGATTCGATAGATTTTTTAGGATTTAAATTTGGATAAAAAAAGTTACCTTTTAGATTCCACCACTCTTTCAAAAATTCATATTGTTTTTGTAATTCTTGGAATAACACATCAGAATCATATTCACCTGTGTCTGGGTGAAATTTTTTTGCAAGATGGTGATAATTGGTTTTTAAATCGTTGAGATGACTCGATTCCGTTAGTTGCAAAAAAGCAAGAGCTTCATCTAACAGTAATTTTTGATCCAAGATAAACCTGAGTTTTGATAGAAATGTGATTTAAGTTTTCTTTTCACTTGGAATTCATAATATTCTTTTTTCGAACTTAACATTTCTTTTTCCATCAGATGTTGAACCCGCAATTGAATGCTACGCGCCTCATCTAATAAGTGAAATACATTTTCAGACAACTGAATTTCTTCTTCAGACACTCCAACCGTAGATTGGTTTTCAAGAGTTTCTCTATCAAGTGCTTCCAATTGATTTAAAATCGGTTCATTTTTAAACTCTAACTTCACTGCAGAGTCCGCATCACCGTAAGATAAATATTCCTCTTCTTTTTTCAAATTCAGAAGTAAAGATGATAGTAGTTTAATTTTCTTTTTATAATAAGTGCTGAGTTCGTTCATTCGTTAAAAAATTATCCTGTGATGGAAATTCCAGTACTACGACCTGGTGTGTTTTGACTTTGGGCGCCTTCTTTTTTATCCAACTCTTCCCAAGAAGTCTTAAGCTCATTTAGAATTTTGATGCACTCTTGGATGATTTTTTTGTCTTTCTTCATATTGGCTTCGAGAAGACGTTTTTTAAGGTATATATAGAGAGAAAGTAGATTACTTGCGATCTCTTGCCCTTCTTCCATATTTAGTGAGAGAAGAAGTTCCGTAATGATATCTTGCGTTTTGATGATGTGATTATTTACAATATCGTACTTTCTTGGGGTCATATTGTCCATGGCGACTCCCAAAAAACGGATGGCTCCGTCAAAGAGCATAACGATCAATTTTACCTGACTAACAGTAGAAATCTCGTTCGCCTTGTATTCATTATAACCGGAATAGGCCCCAGTCTTTCTCGCAAGTGACATTTTTTTCTCCTGACTATTCCCATCGACCAAAAAGGATACTTGCTTAATCATCAATTGGAATAAACTTAGAATAAGTAATGATTAAACTACTGGCAACTGGAATTAAGAAAAAGGCAACCCGTATCCTTTTTCTGGCTTCGGGTCGTGGTTCTAACTTTGAACATTCCCTACTTTTCCTTCGGAAAAAGAAAATAAATGCAGAAATCCTCGGTCTTTTGACTGACAATCCCCAATCCAAGGCGATAGAAATCGCAAAAAAGGCAAATGTCCCCGTATTCCCTTTTCCTTTCTCCGATTACAAAGATAAAAAGGATTACCATAGAGATTTTTTGAAATCGGCTCTTTCGCTAGAACCTGATTTGATCGTGGCCTGCGGCTATATGCGCATCTTGAAACCAGAATTTGTAAATTCCTTCCCATTCCAAATTATTAACATCCATCCGTCCCTTCTTCCTGCATTTCCAGGCCTAGATGCCCAAAAGCAAGCCATCGAATACGGAGCGAAGGTGAGTGGATGCACTGTCCATTTTGTAGAAGAAGGGGTTGATACGGGAGCCATTATCCTACAAAAATCCATTGAAATAAAACCCGACTGGGGAGTAATTGAACTCTCTCGGGCAATACTTGCGGAAGAACATAAATTACTTCCATCCGCCATACAGCTATTTTGTGAGAATAAGTTAAAAATAAAAGGAAGAAAGGTTGAAATTATAAAATGATAGAAATCAAACGTGCACTTGTATCCGTTTCAGATAAAACGGGAATCACTGAGATATGTGCTTTTTTAAATGCGTCTGGTGTAGAAATTTTATCCACTGGTGGCACTTATGATGCCCTAACAAAAGCAGGCATCCCTGTGAAGAAAGTAGAAGACTTTACAGGTTTCCCAGAAATCCTTCATGGACGCGTTAAAACTCTTCATCCCAAAATCCACGGCGGGCTTCTAGGTGATACAACAAATCCCGATCACATTAAACAAATGGAACAAAACTCCATTTTGCCCATCCAACTAGTCATTGTTAATTTATATCCTTTTGTCAAAACAGTTCAAAAGCCAGATTGCACATTAGAGGAAGCGATAGAAAATATTGATATAGGTGGCCCGTCAATGTTACGTTCGGCGGCCAAAAATAACAAAAACGTAGTTGTGATCACAGATCCAAAAGACTATACCCCATTTATGGATGAGTGGAAAAAGAATCAGGGCAAAATCTCGAAAGAAACTGCATTTAGTTATGCGGCTAAAGTTTTTGCAGAGACATCAAGTTATGACACAGCTATAGCATCTTATTTCAATGACAAACTAGGCATTCGCTTTCCGGATAAAATTTCCTTTGCCTTTATCAAAAAACAAAAACTCAGGTATGGTGAAAACCCGCACCAAGATGCAGCTTTTTATGAACCTATCTTTGCAAAGTCAGAATTTGAGGCTCTGCAAGGTAAAGAGTTATCGTTTAACAATATGCTCGACTTTGATGCCGCATTTCATGTTGCATCCCTTCTCCCTAAAAATGCCGTTTCTATCGTAAAACACTTAAATCCTTGTGGGATCGCTTTTGGAGATACAGTCCTTGAATCGTTTGAACTAGCTCGTAAAACAGATCCCATTAGTGCCTTTGGTGGCATCATTGGGATACACGGAGTTGTAGACAAAGGTGCCGCAGAAGAAATTACAAAAAATTTTGTGGAAGGTGTCATTGCCGAAGGATTCACCCCAGAAGCATTAGAAATATTTGGTAAAAAACAAAACATTCGTCTGATACCAATTGCGAAATTCCAAGAAGCACTAGATGAAATGGACCTCCGGTCGCTACATCATGGCCTACTCATTCAAAATCGTGACTTTGATATCGTCACCAAAGAACAGTTAAAGGTAGTATCGAAAATTAAACCTACCGAAGATGATATCGAAGGACTTATGTTTGCTTGGAACTGCGTAAAATTTATAAAATCAAACGCTATCGTTTATACAGATCAAAATGCAACTCTCGGAATCGGCGCAGGCCAGATGTCAAGAGTGGACTCTGTAGAACTTGGCGCGATGAAAGCACAAAAGGTCGGACTCTCAGTCGTTGGATCTTATGTTGGTAGTGATGCCTTTTTTCCTTTTAGAGATGGAATCGACTCCATTGCCAAGGTCGGTGCGAAAGCAATCATCCAACCTGGAGGATCGATTAGAGACGAAGAAGTTATACAAGCCGCAGATGAACATGGCCTCATTATGGTTTTTACTGGCATGAGACATTTTAGACATTAAATGGAATTTGCTTTATTTTTATTTTTTATCGTCTTAACTTCCACTTTAACGGGCGTTATAAGTTATTACGCGAATTTACTTTTTTTTCAGAAAAAAGAAATGTATCAAAGGGAAGAGATCACACATATTTGGGAACCTGCCCTACGTTTGTTGTTAAATGTTTGTGAATCTGGCGGAAATCTTTATATAGGCTTAGGCTTATTTTTCGGATTTGCTCTCTTTGCCTGGGCTTGGTCGCTCCTTGGGGGAATCCTCGGAACACCACATTATACCAGTTCGCCTGGGAATTATTTTTTCCAAACACCTTTACTCTTTATTGGTTTTTTATTTGGATATAATTTTCTAAAAGAAGGTTTTTCTAGCCCAGGACCCGCAAAGATTTTTTTTGATTCGGGACGAGCTGTTCTATCAGGACTTGGGATCGGCTATTTTTCCTCCAACCTTACCGTTTGGGGGCTCTACCATGAATTTTTCTTTTTATTTGTTTTGATCTCTGGTCTACTTGTGATTTACCCCTTGATTTATTATTGGAATGGAAAGGCATTCTTTGGCATCACCATTGGCCCAAAAGAAAGGTATGTCCCCCAATTTGAAGATGAGGACATTTATATGGAGGATGAAGAACCACAAAGGCCAAGTCCTGGCGCCTCTACCGAATTTTTCCGAGAAGAACCAAAGCCATCCCCTAAGAAATCCCCTGCACCTACAGTATCCGATTGGGATGAAATTGATGAAGGAGGGCTTGGCGATGAGCCACCGACCCTTGATGATTTTGACGATCTAAAATAATGGACTTCGGAAATTTCAATTTTTTCCGATAGAAAGAATATGAAGCAGATTCTAGCCCTCCTCGCTTTCCCCCTTATTTTGATACCATCTGTCGTATCAGCTCAGGTTGAGTCCACGGTGACTAGCCTTGATGGTTTTGCAGAAGCCTCCTGGGGCATGACTTACGAATCTATCAGAGAAAAATTTCTTTCCATGGCGACAAATCCGGACGCAAAAGAAGAAATCGAAATCAAATACGAAAAGAAAGATGAAAAGTTACTCGTAAAACGAAACGGAATTTTTTATCTCTATCGTTTTTATAAAACACCTGAGCTGTTAAAGGAAGTGAGACCCAAAGAAAACCGAGGTCCTGAATCTGATCCCACAATCACAGGTCAGACAGAATTTAGAGAAAACGGAATTCTTTTTTCTGTGGGTGTGACTTTCAATCTTGTGCCTGCAGAAAAAATCAAAGACAAACTCCAGAAAAAATATGGCAAACCCAAAAAGGAAAGTATCGGAGATGATAAAGTCTCAGGTGCTAGTATTTGGGAACTTGTGGATAAAAGAGATGGAACACCTAGAGGTGGTTATACGGTTCAATGGTTAGAAGGATATAAAAAAAATTCCTACACACGTAGAATCGATTATTTCTCTGCGAATATTCGGGAAATGATTGCAAAGGATTATAAAGATTTCTTTAGCGTACAAGAAACAAAAACCTTGCGAGATTTAATCCCATAGATACCATGTCTCTCTGAGAAGCAATTTCTCCGAAAGAGGCACAATGAACTTATTTCTAGACACAGCCGATATATCTGAAATCAAAAAGGTCCATGAAATGGGCCTACTTGACGGCATCACCACCAATCCTTCCATCATAGCAAAGTCTGGCAGAAAATTTACCGAAGTCATCAAAGAAATTTGTAGTTTTGTGAAAGGACCTGTGAGCGCAGAAGTTTTATCCACAGACGCACCAACTATGATCAAAGAGGGACTAGAACTTGCGGCCATCGCAGAAAACGTAGTCATCAAAGTTCCTTTGATTCCAGAAGGCATCAAAGCAGTTGTGGAATTTACAAAAAAAGGGATTTCGACAAACGTAACTCTTTGTTTTACAGCAAACCAAGCCTTACTTGCCGCAAAAGCTGGGGCTACATTTATTTCACCATTTATAGGTCGGTTAGACGATGTGGGTTATGATGGATTAGAACTAATTTCAGAAATTCGTGAGATCTATGATAACTATGGTTATGAGACACAAATTTTAGCGGCCTCAGTCAGACATCCCATCCACTTCAAAGAAGTAGCACTTCGTGGAGCAGATTGTGTCACTATCCCATATGGTGTTTTTGAAATGTTATTCAAACATCCATTAACTGATAGCGGATTGACAAAATTTTTAGAAGATGCTAAAAAACTAACCTGGTAAAATAAAATTCTATGAATAGCGAATTAGCAATCCTACTAATTCGCTAAAAAGAAATTCACCTTTCCGCATAGTCCTTCCAAATCATTTTCATTTGATCTACAAAACAAAACACTGACTGATGAGAGGCATCATTAAACAAATCGCATTCATTTGATTCATTCATATTGATAGAATACGCCCCATTTTCATCGGACAATTCTTTTATCCTTTTCCACCAAACATTCTTTATATCAAATTTTTCATATTCAGAATAATATTTTGGGTATACTTTTGGCCAAAGTACAAGCACAGGAATTTGTTTTTCTTTCGCCAGAGATAAAAAAGATTTAACGTAGGGTAGCTGGGAATTTCCTAACGTATATGATCTCATATAAATAGAAGTTACACGCCTTGTATCCTTTTCCAATTTTTCCACAGGATTTGCCGTCGTCGCATACATCAAATATTCGCCCTTGGCATAATTAACTAATTGAAATTCCGTATTGTTTTTAGCTTTGTATTCTTTGAGTTTTCCTGTTTTTAACCTGGAAAAGAATAGCCCCATATTTAGTTCCACAGAACGTATGCTAAAGATTTGGTCTAATAGGTATTCATATTTATCTTTGTATGAAAGGTCATTCCAAATTTCGTTTACACATTTTGGATCGCAAGCAAGACGTAAAAAAGGAGAATTGATAAATCCTTTGGAGTCATCAAAGGCTTCGGGACTCAAAGAAAGTATGACAAAATTTGGTCTGATCCCTGATGTCAATAGATCTCGAAACATCATATAGGCATACATTGGCACACCTTGCGGTCCGCTAAAGTTATAGAGAGTCCAATCTTTTTGTTTATCTGCAGGGATCCCTTTTTCGGAAAATGGATAGGATCGTGAATCACCATAGACCACAGCAAGTTTTCGTTTTTTCACTTCTTCGTCATTTAACAAACGATCTACGAGAACTTTTCTTTGGTGATAAAATACAGAATTCCCTGATTGTAAAAATTCTTTCTGGAAGATGGGTAAAAGGAAAACTTTATCAAGCAATAGGATGCCAAAAAAAAGGTACAATGGATACAATAAAAATGATTTAGTGAACAAAGACAAATTCTCCCCTACTTATAATCCAAATATCATTTCTTGATTCAATCATATTACTTTGATATAATCTGTTCTTCTCGAACCCCAATAAACTTACCTTCTTCTATTGGTTTTTTTTCTAAACTGAAATTTCCGATTCGTACACGATATAAATCAATCACACTTAAATTTTTGGAATGGAACATCCTTCGGATTTGTCTTTTTTTTCCTTCACCAAGTACTACTCGCAAATGATTCGTTGGTTCTAAGGCTTCCTTGGATGTAGGAAAGGCAGGAGAGACAAATTTGGCACGCAGGGTTTCCCCACCTTCTCTTACACCTAACATAAATTCATCGGCAATGGGTTTCCATTCGATGGCTTTATTTAAAGTCACAATATATTCTTTATCAATTTTTTTACTCGGGTGCGTGATTCTTTGGATAAAATCCCCGTCATTAGATAAAAACATAAGCCCTCTGGAATCAAGGTCAAGCCTGCCTGCATAATTGTACTTTTGGTATTCTTTGGGAAGGAGTTCAAATATCATATGATCGTTGTGTTCGTCTTCATGTGAGGCAAGGTATCCTGCAGGTTTGTTGAAAGCGATAATACGGAATAGATCAGGATCGTCTTTGATATCGAGTCGTTTCCCATCCAAACGTACTTCATCTTTGTCCAAAACTCGATAGGACAAATCGGTAAGTGTGGATCCATTCACTTTGACCCGACCCGCAAGCACAATCTCTTCGACTTTCCTTCGCGATCCGACTCCTGCTCTAGCTAGAAATTGATTGATTCTCATCTTTTTCCATTTTACAAACCATCCCTCTAAAAAAAAGTCTAAACGAGAAATGAATCCCCTTAAAAAAAAGGCACGGACCAAAGAAATCCACCCAATTCCGGAACTTCCGGCGTGGATGAAGGTAAAAGTGCGTTTTCCTAGTTCTGGGGATGCCTTGGCCAAAGTCCGAAGTGAAGTAGATGGCAAAAAACTCAATACCGTTTGTGAATCTGCCTCCTGCCCCAACCTCAATCATTGTTGGAACCGCCGCACTGCTACCTATATGCTAGCTGGTGACATCTGCACAAGAAGATGCCAATACTGTGATGTTGCCTTTGGGAAACCTAAGGAACTTGATTTACAGGAGCCAGTCCGCGTGGCAAAGTCTGTTGCCGATTTGGAACTCAAACATGTCGTATTAACTGCCGTAAATCGGGATGACTTAAAAGACGGTGGCGCCAAACATTTTGCAGATACCATACGAGAAATTAGAAACCTTAGACCGGAATGTGGGATTGAAGTTTTGATCCCTGACTTCAAGGCAAAACAAGAAGCTTTGGATCTTATCTATTTGGCAAAACCAAATATAATTAATCATAATATAGAAACTGTGAAACGACTCTTTTCTGACATTACGCCCCAAAAAAATTATGAAAGGTCATTATCAGTGTTGAAAGACATCGCCGAACACGGGTTCAAAACAAAAAGTGGACTCATCCTTGGACTTGGGGAAAAAGAAGAAGATGTCGCGGAATGTTTAAAGGATTTGTATGCGAGCGGCGTACGTATGTTAACCATTGGCCAATACTTACAGCCCACTCCGACTCATTACCCTGTAAAAGAATTTATAAAACCAGAAATTTTTGACCATTGGAAAGACTTTGCTTACCAATTAGGATTTAAAATCGTCTCCTCAGGACCACTTGTGAGATCTTCTTATCATGCTGATGAGTATGTTGATTGATGGAACCTTCAGATGATTGGAAAAATGAAATTGCCAAAACCTTCTTTTTATCTATACTCTCTGATTTAAGTTCTGTTGAAGAAGAACTCTCTGATTTTGAAGTGAAACAACTGATCCTTGGCGGATTAAAAAAAATTCCCAGTATGGATGTGGAATGGGGCGAAGCGGACAGATTCGGAAAGTCCACAATTCTTATCAAAAAGGATGCGAATTTACTTGTGATCGAAGCCACTCCTCTCATCAATACGATTCGCGTTTTGTGGAACGATTACCAAAACAAAAACCAATCTTAAATCATTTATAATCAAATTTGATTTGATCAGGATATAAAAAAAGCCCAGTGTTTTTGGCACCAGGCTTCTTTTCTGCGTAAGGGTTTTAGTGTTTAGAACTTAGATTTTGTTTGGAGGTCATAAATGACTTCTTCCACATTGTCCATATCTATTCTTTGAACCCCGTTTTCAGTGTGAACCACGAGCTTACCATTTTCTTGGTTGATGATCGCACCGATTACAGTTTTACCATCGACTAGAACGATTTTTTCAATTCTTTCGTAGTAGTTGATAATGTCTTTTTTGGTTTTAAATTCTTTTGGTTCAGCTGCAAGACTTGCTTCGAATTTTTTCTTTTCAGCTTCTTGTTGTGCAGCTACATTTTTTTCTAACTCAGCTCTTTGTTTATCAATTTCTTGTTTTTTGATAGCATCAAGTTTTTCAGTTTCAGCACCTTCGCTAAGTTTTGCGATTTGTTCTGCTGTATTTTTATCAACTGTAACAATCGTTTTGATTTCTTGTTCTTCTGCTTTTGTAAGGTGAGCAGTTTCTACAGCCGGTTTCTCTTTTTCCACAGTCTTAGATGCTTTTTCAACATCTGCAACATTGTGAGAATCTAACTTAGAAAGTTCAAGAGCCTTAACTGTTTGTTTTGATTCTTGGTTTTTTTCAAGAATTACTTCACTGCTAGAAACTGATTCTTGGAGTTTTTTAAGACTTTCACTTCCATTAATTTCTTCTGCAGAAAGTTTTTCTAATGCTGGAACTCGGTTTGAGAAAGCAACAGATCCATCAACAACTTTGACTTTAGATGGTTTTCCTGTTTCAGACTCTACGATAAAAGACGTTCCACGAACACCCGCGATCGCGGTTGGAGTCACAACTGTAAAGTCGTCGTCTTTCTTTGCTTTGTTGACTTTTGCGAATACTTTTCCAGAAACAAGTGCGATTTCTGTTTGGCTTGTGCCAGCACTGTTTTGAGATAGTTTGCTGAAATCGATTACGGATTTTGGAGAAATACGAATGCTCGATCCATCAGGAAACTGAACGTCTACCTTACCACTATCACCAGTTACAACATGGTCACCAGCTTTTAACGCTGTTCCCAATTGTGCTTTTTCTTGCGTATTATCTGCGTGTTGGATTTTAGATTCTCCTACCGCAAAAACAACAACTGCTGAGAGGTCATTCGACTTCTTAGAATTTTCGCTCACGTCTACGTCTGGTTTTTTGCAAACTGCAAGACCAAGAACGGCAACTAGAGCACTAGTAATGGCTAATTTCGATGCTTTCATATCTTCCTATCCCTTAGAGAAATTCAAATTCGTTATCCTAATCAACAAACCGGCGAGGCGAAATCGCCAAACATTTGCATTTTTTTTTAAAGATTGTGAAAAAAAATGGGTAACAAGCAAATTTCTAGCAAACAGGGGCGAAGTGCAATCTAAATTTGTCTAAATAGCACCATCTAGGATCCTGACAACATGGCGGAAAATACAACCTTAGAACAAAGACCACCTTCAACCATTGCCATTTTAGAAGAAATGGAGAGACTATACAAAGATCTCCCAATGGAAGCCATCGTCAAACAAGACATCTTACGACAAGGGATTCATTTTTTGCCTGAATCCTTTTTGGGCGTTGGTGATTATAAGGCGAAAGATTACTTTATATTTTCCTTTGACCATATCCCCCTGGCCGATCTAAAGGACGGCGCGGACACAAAAGCACCCGAAGAGATCAAAATCACAGGTGGACACTTTAACTTAAAAAAAACAGTCATCTCCACTCGAAACAATCCTCATTCTCCTTATAAAATGAAATCTGTGGAAGGTGTTCCGACACTTTTTCTGGAAGCAAGCATCATTGGCCAAGCTGAATACCCACCCATCCCTAGTTGGTATGGGCACAAAACCAAAAGTGGAAAGTTGCCTGGAGAAATTGCCCCTGTCATTGAGTGGGGATATCTCATTTACCTGACGGTCTTTCGCAATTGCCAATACTTCGGAAAAGAGGAAGAATGCGCATACTGTGATATCAATCACAATTACCGCCAACAAAAAGGCGCAGGTCGTCCGTATACAGGCGTTAAAGATGTGGAGGATATTTTGGAAGTGATGTCTTGGATCGCGGCAGAAGATAACATAGCTAAGGTCTATACCATCACGGGTGGTTCCGTACTTACTTCTCTAAAAAAGAAATCGGAAGTGGATTTTTATTTGCAATACCCAGAAGCCATAGAGAAAGCCTTTCCCAATCGTTGGATGGGAAAACTTGTCGCCCAAGCCTTTGAAAAAGAAGACTGCCAAAAATTTAAGGATGTTGGCATTGAAATTTATCATCCGAACTACGAAGTTTGGGACAAACAATTATTTGATAAAATCTGTCCTGGCAAAGCCAGCTTTATTGGCTGGGACAATTGGATACGCCGAGTGGTGGAATCAGCGGAAGTTTTTGGTCCAGAGAAAGTCATTCCGAATTTTGTGGGTGGCGTAGAACTTTCAGAGCCTTACGGATTCAAAACAGTGAAAGAAGCGATAGCCTCCACAAAACAAGGCTTAGACTTTTTTATGTCCAAGGGAATTGTTCCTAGATTTACGGCTTGGTGCCCAGAACCTTATACCACACTTGGCCAACAAGCAGGACCACCACTTGTATATTTCTGTGAACTTCTTCGCGCATGGAAACAAACATTTGAATTTTATAATCTTCCAACTCCTCCAGGATATGGCGAACCAGGGCCTGGAAAAGCTGTATTTTCCGTCTCAGCTTTCATGGATGTGATAGGATATTCTGGACGTAATTAGCAGATTCTTAGAATCTAGACGTTATAGATTCTTTACGTATGCGAATTACAAAAGCCCTTACACATACATTTGTATTTTTGGTTCTATGTACAAGTTTCCTATCTTGCGAGGGAATCATTGATATCCAAGAAGACTCGCTTCGTTTTCAAAAAGGTGTTCTTGATCTATCAAAGTTTGAATTCAAAGAAGAGAGTGTCGTAGAATTAAAAGGTGATTGGGAGTTTTATCATAATGACTTTCATTATCCTCCTTTTCATGGCAAAAAAAATCTAACTGGTTATCTAGATGTTCCAAATTCATGGCAGGGGCAAGAGTATAACGGCCATAAGATGCCGCGACTTGGACATATTACCCTACGCGGTTTCGTTATTTTAAATCCAGAAACTATCGGACAAGAGCTTAGGATTTTTGTTCCAGATATAGCTTCGGCATATAGGATGTTTGCCAATGGAACCTTGCTTGGTGGCCAAGGAAAACCAGGTATCAACAAGTATGATGATGTTCCAAAAATCCAAGCTAAGTATTATACTCTCATTCCTGATACAGAAATCATAGAAATAGTTTTTCATATTTCAAATTACCAAAACAATTTTGGCGGGTTTTGGGATACTCCAACCATAGGAAACAAACATGCGATAGATAGACAAAGAATGATCACTACGGCAAGAGAATTATTTTTACTCGGTGCTGTCCTTATCATTGGTCTTTATCATTGGGGATTGTACTTTTATCGTAGAAAAGAAAAATCCATTTTCTATTTCGCACTCCTATGTTTTTTCTTAGGCTTACGCATTGCCTGCACTGGCAATCGATATATCTTTGATTTATTTCCAGATATTTCTTGGCAGTTAGCTTTTCGCTTGGAATTTGTTTCTTATTATTTGGCGATTCCCACAGCTATACTATTTATAGGAAATTTATTTCCATTAGATGCGAACCATACATTTATCAAATGGATTTTATATATCTCTCTCGTTTTTGCGCTGACTCTAATATTGCCCGTTTCCATATTTACCATTCTTTTATATGGATTTCAATTTGTTGCTTTTATCACCATCGCTTATTTAATTCGTGTAAATCTTAGAGCTGCTGCCAACAAAAGACCAAATTCTAAATTATTTTTAGTCGGCCTTCTCATATTATCTGTATTAGTTGCTGTTGATATAGTGAGGCATAGTTTAAATGACAGAGGTGTTTCATTAACACCTTACGGATTACTGATATTTATATTTTTTCAATCCTTGATACTTTCAAGTCGCATCGCGAGCGCATTTACAAGAGCCGAAGAACTGGCAGAAAGTTTAAAAATCTCCAATGAATCTCTAGTGGCACTGACAGAAAACTTAGAGCTAATGGTTTCAGACCGTACATCTCAATTGAATACCACCTTACAAAGATTAAGAAGAGATTTACAATTAGCAAAAAAAATCCAACAAAAAATTCTGCCTACTCCAGACATTTCCATTCCAAGTATTAATTTCTTTTTGCACTTCCAACCACAAGATGAGGTGGGCGGTGATTTTTATGATATCTTTGAACTAGATACAGGGATCGTGCGAATCTTTTTAGCTGATGCCACGGGTCACGGAATCCAAGCTGCACTGTATACCATGGCCATCAAATCCGAATATGAAGCGATCAAACGTTTTGTAACTAAAACCGATGATTTGATGGGTCATCTAAATCAGAAAATTCAAAATAAATTCTCTGGACTAAAGATTGTCTTCTCTTGTTTTCTAATCGATATCGATACGTGTACAAATAAATTATATTATACTTCAGCGGGTCATCCAGATCAGATTCTTATCACAAAGAAAGCGGGAATGGAATTGTTACCTAGAACCGGAAATATCATAGGCCTTAGAAAAGAGCAACATTACACTCAATACATTACCCATATAGAAAAAGGAGATAGACTATTTTTATTTACGGATGGAATTGTTGAACAGAAAAATCCGCGTAGAGAAGAATATGGGATCGAAACAATTATCCAACGAATGTTAGATTATAATGGAAAGGATTCATCTTTATTCCTAAAAGATCTGATAATAGATTTACAAACTTTCCAAGATTCCATTCCGCAGGAGGATGATTTAACCCTCCTACTGATTGAATGCAATTAGATTTTTAATTCTTAATATAAAGTCTTTCTATCCCGTATGTTTCAAATTCCTTATCATAAGCGTTAATTTCTACAGCTGCCTTTTTTTCTCTTTCTTCTTCAGAAAGTTTTAAAAATTCTGCTTCAGAATATTTTTTACTGATGTCTCTAGTACCCAGTTCAAAGGCCAAATCTGACCAAAACACATCATCATTGTACGCTTCGATATAATCCTCATGAATTTGTTGAAAACATTCTTCCGTTACGGATAAATTTCCCTCTGATGTGGTCCTAAGTGGTTCTTTTAGGCCTGCACTTTTTAATTTTTTGAAAACACTTTGGCAAAAATTATCTACAGAAGGATCACTTTCTTCATGTGGTGAATTTACGATCCATTCATAAACCACCAAAGCCTCTAACAAATGTTTCACTTCCGAATCGTTTAAATTTATTTCCATGTTTATATTTTTCCTAAGATTAATTCAGTATTTTATACTTCGTTTTAAAAGACAAACATGAAACTTATATTAATCGTAAACTTCACCCACAAGTTCTGTGACAACTGGAGTTAATAGGAAAGTGAAAGGAGGAAGTATAAATGCCCATTTCGTTGATTCTTTCTGAATTAATCTAAACCTTGAGCCCTTGTTCTTTTTCGCTACTTCTGAAAAAGTTTCCAAGGATTCTGTAAATTCGGCATTTCTACGTATAGGAAAGAATATCAAAACATTCAAACCATAAGTGGTGGTTCGCAAATAATGTTCTGGTTTAGCTTCATGTGTTCCCATCCCGTTAAAGCGCGTCGCCTTTTCACTGGTAGCACATTGACTAAAAATAAAAACTGTGAGTAGAATTAGATAATATTTTTTCATAGGCACAAATTTTCTATAAGGGATTCTTAGAACAAGAATTTTATACCATCCCAAGGGTTTAAAGTTCGAAACAAATGTTTGGTGCAAATGGTTTACCAATTTCATTTACACCCATTTTTTTTATTAAGGAATTTTAAAAGTTGAAAAACAAAACTAAAATTTATTTAGCAGGACCTGAAGTATTTTTACCAGATACACTTTCTTATTTTTTGAATGCCAAAACATTATGTAATGATTATGGATTTGAAGGTCTTTCCCCATTTGATGGAGAACCAATCCAAAAACAAGGTTTAGAAAAGGCAAAACTCATTTTTGAAAACAATTGTAGATTGATTGATGATTGCCAAATTGTTATCGCTAATTGCAATTCGTTTCGCGGAGCTCTTATGGATGATGGAACGAGTTTCGAAATTGGGTATGCATTCGCAAAAGGAAAAACCATTTTTGGATTTATAGATTCCAAAGATATTTTACCGAAACTAGTTCAGAAAAAAATACCTACAAAAATACATGAATCAGGATATAAAATAGATAACGAAGGTTATTTGGTCAATGAAGACTTTGGCAATAGCATCAATTTGATGATGGAGATGGCAATCAACAAATCAGGTGGCCAATTGGTGGAAGGAAATTTGGAAGGAGTATTGAAAATTTTAACGTAAGTTATGTTTTCTGAGAATCTCTACAATTTCAAAATGTCCATTTGTAGCTGCCGCCATCAATGCTTTCTGAAATCCAGGGATTCCAAAATCATAACCTTCATGGATGAGTAATTTTGCGATTTCCGTATTGCCTACACTTGCGGCAATCAGTAACGCTGTCCGATCAGATTCATTTTCGCCTTCATGGACTTTTAATTTTTCGGAAACAAGCAGTTTTATCACTTCTGTTTGACCATTGGTAGCCGCCCAAATTAAAGCCGTCCAACCCAAGTTATCTTTTAAATGAGTGTCGGCATTTGCTTCTAATAAAATTTTTACAATCTGGAGGTAACCTTCTGTGGCCGCAAGGATGAGAGCTGTATCTCCATCTAATTGTTGTATATCGACATTTGCTTTGGCATTCACAAGCAACTGAACAATTTCAATTTGATTTTTCGCTACAGCCATATGTAAGGGGGTTAGATCTTCTTTGTCTTCTTGGGCATCTACTTTTGCACCCAATGAAATCAATAAACTAAGAGCTTCCCTTTTTTCGGCACTAACTGCTATATGTAAGCTGGTCCATCCAAAAATTTTATGTTCTGGTAAACTAATCTTTTGATTGATATCAGACCCTTCTTGTATCCTTTTTTTGATAAAATCGAGATCGCCTTGTGAGATTGCCTCGAATAATTTAACTTTAGGTTCAACGCCACTCATCCTATACCAAGGATGTATAGAATCCTTGTCATTGCAAATCATTTGCAAGCGATGAATCCTATTCAGATCGCTTGCAATAAAAGGAGATTATTCTAATTCTTCGATCAAAGCGTCCGCTGCATTTTTTTTAATGGATTCAATTCCATTCAAACAAGATTTTTTTGTAGTATAACCTTCGCTCGAAGCTATCACTTCCCCGTTTCCCGCTTTGAGACGAAAACGAAATTCACCCTTTTTATCTTTATATACTTCAAATTTTGCTGCCATTCTTATACTCCTCTTACTAAAGCGAGCATATCATAACGTATTTCAATATTTACAAGCAGAATTTCGTATAGGTAATATCCGCAAGTGCGGAGCTCACTTATAGATTATTTTTATTTCTCTGTTAAAGTGTAAGTATGAGTTCCAAGAATTTTATCAAAAACAAAGTATGTTTGGGAATCCTTTGGCTATCCATTTTCAGCATGGAACAATGCAAAAGCGTAGAAACTCGCAAAGAAGATTTCAAGGATTTAGAGTTTTTACCCCAAAAGACAGTTTCTTATGAAGGGGTGGTACTATCACGAACCCACACAGCCATTGGCGCATACCCTTATTATTTGGATGATCCTTTCGAATTTTACAGAGTCCAAAATGGGATAGGCACATTCCAAGAACGACATCTGAAAGAAAATATCTTACGGCAAGAGATGAATCGAAAACAATCCCAAAACAGAGCACACCAACATCTCGTTATACGATCTGATTATAACTTTTTAGGACTAAAAAGTCCTTAAATTTTTATATATAAAATTTGCTGAATCTTATTTAGTAATTGAATTGCCATTGGTTTTAAATCTGACAATGTATTCCTATACAACAAGGAATCTTTACCCAATTATATGTCAGAAAATGAAAATGCAGACAAGGCGATCAAATATTTAGAAACAAGCCAAATCATTCCCTCAAAAGGAATGTCTTATACGATGTATGAAATCGAAGGGCTGGATACTATCCTTCGGATGTTAACCTTTATTCCCGATAATGATGAAATTCATATCTATCCAAAACCGCCCGTGAAAAAATTGTACAAACCTGAACTTTGCAAAAAAGTAGAGGATAATGAATTTTTGGGGTTGTGGACGATGGGCGAAGAAAGGAAAAAAGTATAAGTGAACCTTGGCCCCGGACAGAATCGAACTGCCGACACGAGGATTTTCAGTCCTCTGCTCTACCGACTGAGCTACAGGGCCTTGGTTACGACCAAAATATGAAGGAGGGTGTCATTGTCAACGAACCTTTGGTTTTTTAATTCTAACATTTTTTATCTAAACAAAAGACTAATGCGAGTCTTACCGTTATTTTTATTTTTTTTCTCCATTGGCTGTTCCTCCTTAATTCACAAAACGGGACTTATGTGGGAGAGATCACGCTCAGATCTTTCCAGAAAAGAAATTTCAATCGATGCCTTTAATTGGGTTTATTTGGAAGGCGGGAAATCGGAAGAGACTCTTGTCACCATACATGGATTTGGTGGTGACAAGGACCATTGGACAAGGTTTCTTCGAAAATTAACAAACGATTTCCATGTGATTTCTCCAGATTTACCTGGTTTCGGTGAAAACTCAAGGGTTGCGGGTGAAAGTTATAATATAGAATCCCAAGTGATTCGCCTACATTTGTTCCTACAAAAATTGGGCATAACAAAATACCACCTTCTTGGAAATTCTATGGGCGGAAGTATCGCAGGGGTCTATGCCGCAACCTATCCAAATGAAGTGATAACTCTGACCCTCATCGACAATGCGGGCGTTGAAGGACCAGAACCAAGTGAACTTTACAAATTGGTCAATGCAGGAAAACCAAATCCACTCCTCGTTGGGTCTGTAGAAGATTTTGACCGCCTAATGGCATTTAGTTTTGTAAAACCTCCCTACATTCCAGGCCCACTTAAAACCTATTTTACGGAAAGGGCCATTGCCAATAGGGATTGGAACGAAGGAATTTTTACAGAAATTCGTAAGAATCCCTTTCCCCTTGATCCCCTACTTGGAAAGATCAAGTCACCTACTCTTGTTATTTGGGGAAAAGAAGACCGTGTGATTCATAACAGTTGTACTATTCCCATGGATAAAAAACTAAAAGTGCTTCATAAGATCATGATTTTGCCAGATATGGGACATGCTCCCATGATCGAAGCGCCGAACGAAACTGCTGAAATATGGCAAGAGTGGTATAGGAGTTTGAACATAACTCCTTCAAAATAATTGCAGATTGATTGTGATCTTAAAACATTCAAAAATCTTTGATTAAATTGTAAGAAAAACTTTACTATTTTTTTCTATTTTGATATAAAAAAATACTTGTACTTTGATGCGGTGAAAATGATATAAACGCATGGCATTCAAAGAGGATAGACGTTATCTAATTGGCATTACTGGAAACATTGGATCTGGTAAATCAACAGTAACACGTTTATTTGAAGAACTGGGTGCCATTAGAATTAGTTCAGACGAGATCGCAAAACAGTATACAGACCCAAACACACCTATAAAATCAGAACTTTTGGAAATTTTTGGACCATCGATCTTTGATGTGAATGGAAATCCAATTAAATCCAAAATTGCCGAATTAGCTTTTTCAAGTTCTGACAAACTAAAGGCGATGAACGAACTCATCCACCCTCTCGTCAGAAAAGAATTCAGAACACAAATTCGGAATTCCAAAGAAGGATCCATCATCGCATGGGAAGTTCCCCTACTTTTTGAAACAGACGCTCACTTGCTCTGTGATGCTAAAGTTTGCGTAACGATAGATCCTACAAAAGCTTGGGAACGCGTAGAGAAACGCGGTGGAATGGATAGGGCGGACTTTGAAAAAAGAACGGCGGCCCAGCTTGATTTGGAGAAAAAAAAGTCCCTCTCTGATTTTGTAATACCGAACGATAATTCAATTGAAGAGCTAAAAAAAATAACAAAGCAGGTTTTTGAAAGTATCAAAAACCAAGTCAAGGTTTCAGCATGAAAGAAAGAGTTTTTTATATTATCAATTTAGACAAACAACGTATAGGTGTTTTGTCATTATTCTTATTTGCCCTGTTTTTTTCTTTCTTTTTCCTCGGCGTATCTGTCGGGAAAGGCAGAACAGAAGTTATAAACCAAACTCAAAGTGTCACAAAACAAGAAGAAGTGATAACCAATTCACAAATTTCTTTAGCGCAGGCAAATCCATCTCTAACAAACGCAGATGAAACAATACCTCTTCCTAAATCAAATGGTATGGAAATACCGATGGCTGATCTTCAGCCAGGAAACACAAATCCCAATTTTGCTGAGTCTTCAACCGCAAAAGATGAAGAAGAAGAAAAGAAAGCTCAAGTCCTAGACCTTACAAAACAAATTCCCCTTCCCAAAAAAGAGACAACCAAACGGAAAGAAGTGGCTTTTAAAAATTTGAGCACAACTAAAGAGAAAAAAATCTCCAAAAAAAATCAAATTCAGAGTTCAGACAAACTTTATACCGTTCAATTAGGTGCATTTGGAACTCGCGAATCGTCTGAAACTTTTTTAGCTAAAGTAAATGAAGCGAAACCTAAATCAAAACCCTTTATCATTTACAAAAATGGATTTTTTGTGGTTCAGATTGGCAAATCTTCAGATAAAGACCAGCTTAAAAAAATGATTTCAAAGCTCCCGAGCGATACACGCAGTAAAGCTATGGTCGTATCTTTTATTCCCTTAAACAAATAATTTTTTAGCAACAAAACACTCCTTGGCGCCTCGGCCTTTTGACGGAAAAAAAACCGTTAAAGGGCCTTTTCTTTTAAAAACCTGTCACAAAAAAGCAAGCTGGAATCGTCTTCCTATCAGAAAACAATAGGAATGGGCAAAGATGAAAAAACGTATTTTAGTATTAGGTGCTGGTTATGCGGGAATTATGGCAGTAAACCGATTGGCAAAAATAGACAAACATCTAGATATCACACTGATCAATGAACGAGATGAATTTGTAGAAAGAATTCGTAATCATGAAAAATTAAATCCAAGGCCTTATAAAAAATACAAAATTACTGATCTTATCCCAAACAATGTAAATTTTGTGGAGGATAAAATTTCTAATTGGAATCCAGATTCATCCACTATCCAACTAACAAACGATAAATCTGAATGGAAATATGATGGATTGATTTATGCATTGGGTAGCACAAAAACGAATACAATGAATCCCTGGCTTGGAATTCAAACATTAACGCAAACAATGGAAACATCCCAAGTCTTATCCGAAAAACAGATCCAATCGGTTTGGATACTTGGAGGCGGATTGACGGGCATTGAACTTGCGACAGAACTAAAAGAGTCAAATAAAGAAATTTCTGTAGGAATAATAGAACAGGGAAAATTCGCTCACCAATTTTCTAAGAAAGGCCAAACATATATTAGAAATTTTTTCCAAAAGAATCATATCCAGATCATTGAAGGTGCTAAATTGATCGAGCATCAAAATAATGAAATTACCTTTGGTAATGGAACCAAAGTTTCATATGATTTATTAATCAAGACAACAGGTTTTTTATGTTCTGATCTCGCAAAAGAAGCTGGCATAGATACAAATGAAAAAAATCAGATCTATGTGAATGAATATTTGCAAATTCCCAAATACCAAAATGTTTTTGTTGCTGGGGATGCAGTTTACCTACCAGGTTCAGCTCTCAGAATGGGTTGTGTGACGGCTATGCCCATGGGAGTTTATGCAGCAGAAACTGTAATGAAATCATTAAATGGCAAAAAAGTCTATCCGTTTAAGTTTGGTTTTGCGGGACGATGTGTAAGTCTTGGACGAAAAAATGGTCTAATTCAAATGACAAATGCTTACGATAAACCAAAAGATCTCATTTTTACAGGTAAACTTGGGGCAATTATCAAAGAACTAGTTTGTAAATATACTATGCTTTCGATCAAATTAGAAAAATCCCTGCCCATACGTTCTTACTTTTGGCCAAAACAAGATTTAATGAAGATTGAGAAAGAGATTTAGATATGCGTGATACAAATCAATTTTTGATCTTAAAATCCTATCTCTTTTCTATAGCTTATCGAATCACAGGGAGTTACCAAGACGCAGAAGATATCTTACAAGAAACATACCTTCGTTATATGAAAGATACAAATATCGATATTAAAAATTTGAAAAGTTATTTAGGGAAAACTACAGCGAGACTGGCATTTGATCTTTTAAAGAAAGCATCACGAAAAAAAGAAACTTATATAGGTCCCTACCTTCCAGAACCAATTCCCGAAACACATGAATCCCATTCGGAGAACAAAGTACATTTTGCACTCTTGGTAGTACTCGAAAGTTTAAATCCTATCGAAAGAGCCGTATTTATATTGAGAGAGCTTTTTTCTTATGAATATGAATGGATCGCTGAGGTAGTAAATAAATCTCCATCCAATATTCGCCAAATATTCAAAAGAGCAAAGATATCTATTGAAAAAAGAGAAAAAAAATTCGCACCCGATCCTTCAGACAAAACAAAAATAATAAACGAGTTTTTGTTTGCTTGTTATACTAAAGATACGACGAAGTTAACAAATATATTACGAGAAGATGCGATCGCTTATTCAGATGGAGGAGGAAAAGTTCATGCGGCAAGGATTCCTATCTCAGGAGCCTTGAGGCTTGTAAATTTTTTAATCAAAACAACTGCGAATGCAAAAAAGGATATAGAAGTTTATTTTACCCAAGCGAATGGAGAACTTTCCATCATCGGATATAAAAATAAATCACCCGTTTTTTTCCAATATTTAGAAATGGAAAAAGATAAAGTATTCCATGTATATAATATTTTAAACCCTGAAAAATTAAAAGGATTTCAAAATTTTGACCAATTGGAAAAAGAAGGTTTGGTTCAAAAGGTCAAAAAAAGAAATTTTTTATTTTTATTCTTTATCCATTTTATAAAACTTCCACTGAGACTATTTAATATTCAAAAAAGTAGCCTTTCTATGTGAAAAATTTCTCGTCAAGATGCACGAAAATTATTACACTAGTTACACTATGAAAATCGGTATTTTTCGGATTTTATTTCTTTTCATTTTATACTTTCAATCATCACCAACCTTTAGCGAACAAAAATTATTTGCCCCAAATTACACCTTGCTTGGATTTGGTGGCATATTCGTAAATTCAGACTTGGCTCCTATATCTTTTAATTTAGATTTCAAATATCGTCCCTCTTATATTTACGGCCTTGGATTAAATAGAAAACTCAATTACACGTATTCCATTTTTGAATTTGAATTGGAAGGGATGGTGGCAAGTCATACGGGAGCCATGAGTCATTCAGAAGCCGTCGGTGTTGGCATTGCAAGAATTCCAAATCTTTTTGGGAAACCCATCAGTTTTGCAGTCGGTGAAGGGCAATCCGTCGCCTCACAAAATCCGAAATTAGAGAACTTTGCTTTTGGCTATGACCGAGGTAAGATCAATTTGGATGATGTGGAATCACGTGCTTGGCTTAATTATCTAATGTTTGAAGCGGATTATAAATTACCTTGGGCCGAAAGTTCCAAATTTTTTGTCCGCATTCATCATCGTTCGGGAATTTACGGAGTGTATTGCCCACCAAGCCCTCCTTGCGGTTCCAATTTTGTTGTTTATGGATTCAAAACCGAAATATAAAATAGAATGGAACTGTTCATGTCAAAAAATTCCTTTTTCCTTCGGAAAAATTGAAAATTGAATTACTCAGATCGGAATTTACCTTCGGAAAATTTTAAATTTTAACAAAATAGCAATGGAAGATAGAATTTCTAAGAATTTACTGAGGAAGTTTGGATTGTCTTTGCATAGAGTTTTGTTGGATTGCTTTAGAATAGCCTATATATTGATTTTGAGTCTCAATATTATTTATTGACAAATTTTTATCGGATTCGTTATCATTGAGAAAGATAAAAATCGCAGAATTCGATTTTTATTCTAAGGGAAAGGAAAATGATCCAAGGGTATTGCCAAAAAAAAGCGTTTCTACAGTTCCATAAGGAATCTTTGCCCCTTCGCGTCCTTCCCCTGCTTGAAAGGAACAAAGGACAATACGTGATTGGTGGCCGAGGAACTGAATTAGATATATTGGTCCAAATGTCCGGCGGAGAAAACCAAGCGGCTGATCACAAAGGCTATTTTTCTTTAGCAGAAATGCGAATGTTTGCCTTCAGGGAATGCGAAGCAATTTTAATCGCGAGTGACTCATCCATCACAGAATTGCGTCATAAAGAATATTTGTTTCAATTACAAAAAGAATTCTCATATATACCCTTTGTTTATCTACGCAAACAAAGGTTAGCCGAATTTCATTTTGATTTTCCCAATTTACTCGTGGAATTATCAGAGCAATGGAAGCTATTGCGTACCACCGCAATGTAATTGTTACAGAAAATCAATCTATAGAAATTTGGAATCTATTCTTTAGAATTCGTTCTCGACAGCTTAAGTCCATTTTAGAGACTGCCTATACAAACAAATGCGGGCGTGGCGAAATTGGCAGACGCACCAGATTTAGGTTCTGGCGCCGAGAGGCATGGGGGTTCAAGTCCCTCCGCCCGCAGTGTTTATGCGAAACTGAAGTTCTTTAACCCCGCCTCAAAAAAAAAGATTAAACGGCCTTACTTAATTTGCCTTTTTGACTAGGTTGATTAGAAGGCGTTAACCCAAGAAATTGCTTCACTGCCAAACGGATGACTTTTGATCTATCCATTTCATGCATTGCCGCATATTTATCAATTTCAGAAACTATTTTGTTTTCAAACTTAGCTCCGATTTGAGTATCTTTGGTAACCGCCACGATTTTCCCTCCTTTGTTGATACTAACATCTTACAAAGGAGGGAAAAAAATGCAATTAAAAAAGTTTATCTTTTAATATCTTTTTACATTTTTTTTAAACATGTCGTCATGTCGTTATTTTCACAAATTCGGGTTCCGTCAAAAAAAAGCTTAAGATAGTTTTTCTTCATTCACCACCTTAAGCTATTGCTATTATCTAAAATCAATTTCTCGGAGGCTAAAAATCATTTTTTCTTACGCCTTGACTTTGTTTGTTGATTTCGATTTTTTGGGATTGCCTTCCTGCCTTCAATAGATAGGATTTTTATTTCTTAAAGATGCACGGTCTTTCCCTTTCATGATCTTCTCCTTCATATAGAACTTCTGTAAAATGCAATAGCGTGAGTGAAAAACCATCTCGTTTCATAAAGAGCGGTGGAGAGTCATCCAATTTAATCAAATGATTGATTCCTGATCTATCTTTATAATGACAAAGGTAATATTTCTTTTCTTGTTTCATACGGATTTAATAATCAATTAATTTTGTAGACGTTAAACGCCACCTAATCAGGATATAAAAAACCCCCGGATTGCAGTCCGAGGGTGCAAGAGGTTAATCTTTGATTACCGTTCTTGTACAAGTTCTTTTTAAAGTCAAGAGGTTAATTTTATGACAGAATATCTATTTTGGATGAAACAAGTATTAAGTTTCTTGTTAAGGTTGGTTCCGATGATTCTAAAATGTATTAATAATAAGCTATTCCCGATTAAACAAGATCAGCTTGTCGTGACTGTAGAAAGCATTGAGTTGAACAAACCACTAGACCGACTTCGTTTAAAGATTAAAGTTAAAAACTATAATTACGCTGATTTAGATATGAAAAATCTAAGATTAAAAATAGTTTCAGAGGATGGTCTTTTTATTAATTACAATTATCCTATTTTAAGAGAGTTAGAATCAAGAGTTAGCTTTGAAATAGACTTCAGTGTCGTGCTAACCAGCAAACAACTGAAATCAATAAGCAAGTTTGTGGAGAAAGAAGAAAAACCCCAGCTAGAAATCGAGTTTAATGTCTATGCACGAGAAAAATATTTTAACTTTGAGTACGTCCGAGAATTCTTCTTATCAATAGTTCATTAAGTTTTTATTGTGATGGATTCTCTTTAAGTAAATCAAATAATTTATTTGAAACTTGAATTTCTTTTTCTGTAAATTCTTTCCAATACCTATCCATTTCGTCACAGGCTTTTTCATCTTCGGCTGCATCTAGTGAATCATGATTAGACAGAAACGTAAAAAAAAGTGCATGAAATTCAAGAAAATTCTTACTATGACGTTTCAAGTTATTTAATATCTCGTAAAGGTAGGATTGTGATTGATAAATATTTTACCCAACGTGGAGTTCCATTTTTAAGATTAACCAACCAATTTTCCAAATCCATCAATGAAATTCTTTGCTCGCTGCTTCCATGATCGTCATATTGAATTATAACATCTAACAAGAGACTTCTTTTTTGTAATTCGTAACTTTGCAAGGTATGAAATTCTTTTACTCCTACCCGGAATGCTTGTTTTAAATTAGAAATAAATTTCATCTCAATTGCTTATACTTTGGATTCTTCCAAATTAGATCACTTGTTTCATATTCCGGCTCATCTTCTTCCATCTCAAGATCTGCAAATATAATTTGATCAAAGAATGTTTCGTTTAATTTGTGGATGTCATCAATGATCTCTTTTGAAGAGATTTCTAAAGGATTCAAACTTAACTCTTCCCCACACTGAATTTCATTTAAATTCAGTGTGGGACATCTTACTTACCAACACCGAAAGGGTGTTCTCTATTTTCCTTCTCCCAAAAATATCCAAAATGTTTTTCGAACAAATTTGAAATCCAAGCAATTAGGATTAAAAATACCTTTTGAGTTATCGACCATTCTAACGGATTCGGATTTTCTATAAATAATAGAAATATCAAATAAGTAAAAATCGCCTGAATTATTCCATTGAAAGTTCTTTCCATATCTTCTTCCTTCTAATCATTGTTTTATTTTAAAAAAAGTGGCAGGGTTTTTGAGCTGAACCCCACCGCGTCTCCTCTCTTGTACTTCAAGATTCAACAAACAGCTTACCTTCTTTTCCAATTTTAAATAGGTTCAACAAACTAAGCGCCATTGCTCTTTAATTCATTTATATCCTTTCTGATCTCTTTGAGCTCTGGACTAAGAAGCGCACTCCCTGGCATTTGCCTAGATACAAATTTTTCTACCTTATCGAGTATGTTTATTAGTCTATCAATCTTCTGTTCGGCTGTCATTTTCTATCACCTTATAATCCTCGACAATAATTGCATTCGGAAAATATTTTTTTCTTATATTTTCTTGTTTGGTGGTCTGTTCTATATACAATTGCATTTTTTCTATCTCTTCCTTTAACTTAGGATCTAATTGTTTTAATAGATAAGGAAATCCTTCCTTTGCAATAGCATTAAGTAAAGCCATTGCAATTCTACCTTTAGGAAGTATGATTTTATCTTTAAGTATTTTCGACTGAGATTTCAATAGGTTCACCTCTCCATGCTTTCCCGGCAATCTTAGCTAATGAAATAGCCATGTTTATAGATTGTTCCGGGTTAGCTGACAAAGCTTCCATTGCTCCTTCTGTTACTTTTGCAAAGACGGAACCAAATGAGAATCTGTCTTCTCTTGTTTTTCTACGTGCAAGTATTTGTTCCTTTTCGAGATCCCATCTTTTTCTTTCAAGTTGAAACTCTTCTTGTTGAATCTCCATTCGACGAGTGTTAGCGTATTCAACAGAGTCTAACTTTTCATCTAAGTTTTTACGTTGCTTTGCAATCCGAGCCTCTACCTCTTCATCATATTCCGCAAATTTAGCAGAATACTTTTTATTTATCCTCTCAACATCTTCCGCATAGAGACGATTGATTTCAAAAGTTGCCTTCATGATATCTAAAGGACTCGTTTCTACTGTAGGAGTTGGTTGTGGAGGAGTGATTATCTTTTCTTCCGGAACAAATGCTCTTAATTGACCTGCTGAAAATGTTTCACCGTCTTTTTTAATTTCATAATTAATAAAAAGCGGCTGAAACATCAGCTGATCTAAAACTTTAAAGCTTACAGGAATATTTTCACCGTCTACGACGTGTTTTCCTTTTTCGGTAAAAAATTCAAATGTGTACGTTGCCTCTGGATACTCACTTTTACGTTTTCCGTAAGCTGTTTTCATACTTCGAAAAGCTTCTACTGAATCTATCATCTGTTTAATGTCCTTTTTCGCTTCGATTATTCTTTCAACAATGTTCAAACAATGTAAAAATATTGTTCCAACATCGTTCTAACTATGTGAATCAAAGATTTTTATTAAGCTTGTCAAGTGAAATCTATGTGCTAACTAAGTTCCTATGCAGAAATCAGTCAAGATCCAGGCACGGTTAAGCGAACATAATTTGATTTTAATTTGGGATGATTATAGAAAAGAGTTTATGAAGCAGACCGGGATCTATCCGACCGACTCAGACGTACTAGGTTCTATTTTGCACAAAGCAAAAGAAGTTAATTATCATTATTCGAAGCGATTGAATTTTTTAAAACTGAAGGAGAGATCTGAAAATGAAGAAAAAGAATTTCGTCTTCTAGTTGAAATCGTTGATGGCATCCAAGAAGACGAAAGAATTATTAATTGAGAAGCGGTACTTTTACAAGTCCTAGTTTAATAATCAAATAACCGATTAAAGTAATTACAAAAATAGAAATGATGGCAATGAATGTATTTCTAATTCCTTGCCACTTGCCGGCGTCTTCCTTGCTATCTAAAGCAATTCGTTTTGAAACCATAGCATCATCTTTAGTGTTCTCTATCGTCTTATCTTGTTTAACTTCTTCAGCTCTTACATTATTGAAAAATTTTTTAAGCCTAGGTTTATCTTCTTCAGGAAGTTTCTCCACGAGATCCTCGACAAGATCAATTTGTTTGGCGATAGATCCGGGATTCTTTTCTAAAGAAGTACAATGAAAAAAGGATCCAAAAAATATAAGTAAAATTAGGATTTTCATTACTTCCTCTTTTGCCATTTGTCCCATGCGTATGGGAAGATAGGTGAGGCAATAAAGATGAGTCCTATTACCGACAGTGACCAGAACGCCGGAAAGGCCATTGATTCGGAAATAGATACCTGCGGAGCCTTTCCAAAAAACTGAAGTACTGCATCTGTAATAAATCCTAAAAAGAATATCGCTATTCCGAAATGTTGTAAGAATAGAAGTGTTTTGTTTTCGCTTTTCATTTTTTCCTCTTTTTAATAAATCCAATGTGACATGGAGCCTTCGATGGTCCCTTAATTGCTTTTTTAAAATCATCAAGTGGAATATAGCAATTATCTCCATCATGATCTTTATAACTGGTTAAAAGTTTTCCAAATGGATCTTTCAAGAAAACACCAATGAGTTTATTCTCATAATTATTTCTTTTGCCACTACATAAAGTTAGATGACCACTCCCGGAAGGATACCAAGGTTTAATATTCAAAGAGCAAAGGAAAGGAGATCCTTCGACCATTCGTTCATAAATTCCATCCATCGAGGAGACTTCATAATCAAAAGTAACATCTGTATCTTTAAGAAAAAGATTGATGACTCGCTTATGTGCTTCCCAATGATATCTTGTTTCACCTTTCTTTAAATTCTTATTGAGTGCGAGCTCATAAGCTACTTCATCGATCTCAGTAGAAATAAATCCTTTCTCATGAAGAGATCCGCAAAACATAGATCCTGAAGAAATGAAACACTTTGTTACTCTATCAAATAATAAGTGTTCATTTTTTTCGAAGTCCTCGATGAGGAACAATTTCTTTCCATTGAGATCATAAACAATTCCGTTCTCAATGGTATAAGGATTAATATTATCCCTTTGAGTTTTACAATCTGTTTTGGTAAAAAGTGTATCTGTGTAAGTGCTCATAACTTTTTTAAAAGAATAAAGAACCGATGAAAATTAAGCCTGCAATTAAAATCATTCCTGAAGAATCATTCTCTTTTGTAGTGTTTGGTTTCACTTGATCTTTCACCGGAGTTTGTATTATAGGAACTTCAGTATTTAATTTCTTTGTTTCCACTTTCACGATAGTAACACCCGGATTCAAAGATTGAAAATCTCGAATCACTTTACCTGATGTTTCACCTTGAGCTTTTCCGCTTGCATCAAGTTCCACGATAAAAGAAAACCTTTTTTCTTGTGTGTTAAAAAGTAGTCCCTCAGCCTTCGGGTAGTTATACTTTTTATTTGTTGGAAGATATATATAGAATCGTCCTTTCATTTTCGCTTACTCCTTAAATTTAAAATTGCAATTCCACTAACAGCTAATAGATGAAAAACGATATCGGATTTTCCTATTTTGCCCGGAACAATTCGTTTCCAGTTTTTGATTTGAAAATGAGATTCGTCCGGGAATGGAAATTTCTTTTTTGATGTTGGATCCATTCCCCAAAAATCTTTTCCCCATGTGATGTCTTTATTTTTCTCTAATAAAGTTCGAATCTCTTCTTCCTTCTTCAGAAAATTTACTCCTACGACATCGAACGCAAGACCGTGATTATGTGGAGAATTCCCAGCCGTTGCATAAGTTATAATTTGCCCCGATCTAGTTCGACCTTGTGCGTATAAATAATCTTGTCGGCTATTCTCTCGAAAGGTTTCATAGAGACGAGCCTCCGGAAGAACTGAATGAAGATCATTCCAAAATGTTTTAAGTCTAGGAGTAACTAGCTCTATAGAATTCTTTACTTGTTCTACGGCTAGACTCATGACTATTTTTTATTTGAACCTGTGAACTTAGAAAATAAAAGATAAGCTCCGCCACCTATCAAAAGAAACTTCGTCCAGTCTAAAGCGGCTTTTACATCTTCCTTTTTGTTTCCGGTTATATCGGCTATAGTACGAATTGGATCTACAAGTCCGCCTTCTTCAAAGACATACTCTTTTAATTTTACCAGATTAGTTTTTCTTTGAAGTATGAAATCCCGAAACTCGTTTATCTCTGGATCGGTAGACAAAAGTTCAGATGACAAAGATTTACGAAAGACAGTTTCTTTTTTAACTTGGAATGAAATTCTTTTCAGCTCTGGGTTTAATTTCAAATTCTTGAATTTTGATAAATAGTTTAATTCCTCAACAGAAAATCCTATTGGTTGATCCAATCCACTTGCTGAGTAATCAATAGCATATCTAGGAAAACTATTTGTACTGTTTGGTATCCATTGAACGTCCCATCCCGGAATAAAGGAAGGCTCTGCCATTGTTTGAATAAATCTATTTTGATCTTGTGGTAATATTGCCATTGTGTTGTTCCTTTTATTTTCTCTCGTCTAACTTTTTGAAAATTGAATTTATTGAAACTTTGATTTCTCCTAAGCTCTCTTCTGTATATCTCCATTGAATAATCATCTCTTGCATTTTGATGATTAAGTCAGATTCGATTTTTTTGATTTGGCTTTCGTTAGAAGTTATCTTCTCAAGTAGATCATTTTTTAATTCGAGAATCTTGATTTTAATTTCAAGATTATTTACTTTGAAAACATAAGCTAATACGAGAGAGACGAATGTTGAGATTGAAGCTAAGATTTTAAAAAAGTCGTCCATGTTAGTATTTTATCCATGAATAATGTGATATCCAAGCTGGGGTTGTTTCGTTGCCTGTTCGTGGTGTCCCATTTGCGCCGTCGGAAATTGGTGGTTTGTTAGATGAAGTCAAATTCCAACCATTAACCACACCGGAACTAGATAAAGCAGTGCCACCATTATCAACAGGTAAATTATCGTTTATAACGAAGCCTTGGAATTTATCATTACCATACGAGCCAGCGGCTCCGCCGTCATAGTATTGTCCATTTGCCTTTTGACCGTTCCCGGATACTCCACTAACGCGCGAAAATCGACCACGCTCATCCCAAAGTTTAAGTGCCTTGTGTGCATTAAAATCTGTGAGTGGATCGGCTCCACGGGTTGTCAGTACTCCCGCCGAAGTATAAATTTCAAGTAAAGGGTATTCATTCCAAAGAAATTCAAACAAAGAGAAAACGCTGGTGTTAGCTAGTGCTGTAGCATTAGAGGAAAAATCTCCGATGGTTTTACCATCTAATAAAAGCCAATTTCCAGTAGTATAACTTCGGTAAGAAGTTTTTCGGTCTCCGACTTCCCAGCCTCCCGAGAGTATCGCCGGAACGTCTGCAATAAATTTCTTTATCTTTCCAAATAGAGTTAGTATCGAATCGCTTGCGCTCATCGTTCCGCTAGTGTCTGTTAGTCCAGTTGCAACGGTCGAAAGGTCGGCTGTAAATACTGAAGGTTTGCCTGTGATGTTTGACCAAGCTTGAATAATATCTAAGGACTCATACTCTGTTAGTTTGATCCAAGAGGTTGTTGCAAATTCATATAGATAGAGCGCACCACCGGAAGAAACTGAAATGTCTCCGGTTGCATTCTTAACAAATACCGGAAGATTTCCTACGGGTGAAAGTGCGTTTCTATCTGCTATGGTATTTACAATTTGCATAGCAAGTGCAAATGAATTGATTTGAGAAACTGGAACTCTTCCACTTCCGTCTAATGATGCGTAACCGTTCGCTATACCTTTGTTAGGAATTGATTCTTTCCCATCGAGTGCCGTCTGTAGAGAAACGATCTCATTAATATCATGTGAATGTGAAGTTGTGGGAAATGATGCTGGCTTATTTTGGATTTCAGACCACAAAGGTCTGTTTTGTGTTATACGTGGTCTTAATGGATTGGAAATAGAAATCGAAATACCGGTTACTAGGTCAACATCGATGGCATCTACTTTGTCACCGAGAGCATTCTGAAAAAATTGCATCTGTTGTTTATATCCATCGATTTGATCTGTAGATATAAGCTCGAAGAATTCCCATAAATATTTTCTATGTCCATTCCGGCTATCTTGTGCCGGTGCTTCTCCATGTGCTAGCCGGTTGAATCTTAGAGTTAATTCATCAAAAATTTCCTGTAAATTTGAGTCAGCGTTTTCTCTTGCACTTGCTTCATTTGACTGCTCATTATTTATATCGTCTAATTTATCTTTAATGATCTCTAATCCATTTATTAGAGCGTCATGAGTCTCTGGCTGGCCAGGTTCGTCAAAAGTAGTATCGCAAAAATCGCGCAATTCTTCAATGGCTGGTATTAATTCTTCAAGTGTTTCTTTATAATCCCAATCGCTCATCTTATTCCTCTTCTAACAAAGAATAGATTGTGAAATTGAATCTTCCAGATGTTCCGACTCTCGTTCTTTGTAGTTTTGGAGTATAAGGAACTAAATAGAGAAATCTCTTTCCCGATGGATTATATATTTCAATTTCTCCCGGAACAGGATAAGTCGTTCCATTGAGTAATAGAGTATCTACTGTAGAATTATTCATTAGTAGTTTTGAGGCAGAAGCTAACTCGTATTGTGGATCTGAAAAATCATTTTCATCCACATAGGTTTCATACTCTAGAATATCTTCATAACAAACGATACTTTGCAATCTTGCTATTTTATCTGAAGGCTTGATGCCTGGGAATGGAGTATTTGGTAGAACTGTTTCTGTGAAGAGACCAGTTCCTATATCTAAGAGTTTTGTGAAACCGTCATTTAACTGAAGTTCTAGGTTATCTGAAAGTATAAGTCCTAATGTAACCGGATTCGTTAAAGCCTGAGTAGATCTGAAAAAATAGTTTTGTACTAGACCATCTTTGATGATCATTCTTTTCGATTTTTCGATATCGATTTTTCCGATACTAAAAGTCTCAGTATAAAGCGGTGGCGGAACCTCCGACGCCGCTCTATAGTCCTGAGTAAAACTGAAAGGAAGAGAAATCCTTCGATTCATTATTTTTTCTCTTTTTCTTTCGGTTTTATTTCGTCTTCATCTGGACTCTCTTCCATAAGAAGAGCAACCATAACGCCTCGATCAGGTACTGCTACAGCCCAAGTCTTTAACCATATCTCTACAGCAAGATTTTTGGGTAAGTGTATTCCAATCCCTGGAAATGGAAAAACATTGAAGCCCGGAGAATCCTTTAGAGAACCTACTACTGTTAAGGCAAGATCCCCAGCAATTGCAGGATTTTGTTTTGTAGTTTGAGTTCTGATATCTATTGCAACATCTGAAAGATTTGTATTAGAATATCTAACTACGGCTCCGATGATTCTTCCTTTAACGCTAGTATTGTTTTCAATCGTGATCGCCTTTTGAAAGGAACCTCCACCATTTGCATCTAACGCACTAGACATTCCTGCAAGTATAGTATAGTCCTTTCCATTGTGGTTAATTTTCATTTTCGCTTACCTTTTAAATAGAGACCGGCTTTCACCGGTCTCATTAGTTTCTTACGAAACGATTTTTACTTTGGAAATTCTACACCGAGTGCATTCAACGTTAACAAGTGGTTAACGAGAGGCGTAGCAACACCTGTAGCACCGGCTGGAATCCAAGCTTCGATCACAAGAGAATCGTTATCTTGAAAATCAATAGGAAGATACAGAGCTCTTTTATTTGAATTTCTTTCTTCGATATTTCCGCCTTGGTCAATGATAGCAGCCACTGGTACGTGACCATTTACTGTTCCAGTTCCTAAGAGGAAAGGTTTCAATACTTTCGGAAGCGGATCAATAAGAGATCGAATCGAGCCTTCTCGTAAAACCGTTTTGTTTTTTGTTATTTTGAATCTAGTCAACTGAATCAGCTTGTTAGCTGCATCCAAGACATCATAGGAACCAGTAGTTCCTGCAAAATTCAAAGTCGCAAAATCTGGTCCATGTATCTCAAATTGGAAACCAACAAGTTTTCCTTTTTGCGATTCAATCGGATTTTTTCCGCCTTTTCGATAATAGGCAAGATGACCATAGTTGTTACGGTCTTCTTCACCATTAAAGAAACTAAATGTTCTTTGACCATCTGTCAATTTTACAACTGACGTAAGTTCTGTGGGGATTCCACCAGCCTTTTGCAATCTAGAAATCTCTGATTGAATTTTTTTGTGTGCACTTCTCTGTGGCACTGCTTGAGTTTGTCCATTCATAGCTTTTTCGCTTCCTGTTTTTTTTCGCTTAAATTTTCCGCTTACTCTAGATCGTAAACACCTGACAGATCGTAGACGCCATCGCCTTCTACTTCATATTCAGAATCTTCACCAACTTCATAAACACTTTGAGTTTCACCGGCTAAGGCTAACTGATTTCGGGGAGTCACATATTGAATCTTTCCATCTTGGAACGCTTTTTTTATACGTTCGTCAACTTCTTGATTTATTTGGTTCTCCATTTCTTCACCAGAAATTTCCTCATATTCTCCTTCACCTGACAGCGCAGTTACGACACCAGCGGGAAGGGCTTTTTGAATTGTAGGAATCCTAGTTGCAAGATGAATAGATGCTGCAATCGATCCACCGACTAGACCAGCTCTAACCAATTTATCTTTTACCTTGTCTTGGAATTTGATAACAGCAACAGAGATACCAGTTGAAACAATTACTGTTCCAGTTTCCGGAGATTCTTTCATGATTTGCTTTGCATAATCCATTGTTGAAACGAATCTATTTAACGCATAACCAACAAAGGCAGCTCCGCCAATCTTAGCACCTGACATGATTTCATTTTTAAATGACATCTTACGCCACCTTGCCAGAAATTTTAGAGACCGATTTTTTCACTCGGTCTTTAACCAATTGGGCTTTCTTATAAGGAGCTAATTTCTTAGTGTTCCTTTCTTGGACGGACTTGACTCTTTGCTCGTAGCGTAGCCATACCTCAGCTGACGCTGATTCTTTGGGACGCTTCGGCATTTTAATGAGTTTTGGTTTCTTCATTTTCGCTTACCTACTACTTGCTTTTTTTTCCTAATAAAAATATTGCACCGACTACGGCGACACCGCCTAATATCAAAGGTATTTTACTATCTTCTTTGATGCTGTGAGTAATTTCTGAATCAAACAGACCACCGGCTTTTGAGGATGCGATAGCCTTTGGCTTACTCACCTTTATGCTTGTTACCTTAGAAGCTGCTTTCTTTACTTTAACAGGAGCTCTAGTCTGTTTGATTAAATCTAATAATGCTGTGTTTCTTTTGTTCTTCGCTTGAGTCTTAGCAGCTTTCTTTTTTGCTACGCCTTGCTTGATAGAACCTGCTGCCGATAAAGCCATTGGTATAAATTGCGCAAATCCTAGTTCACCGTTCATTTCGTCCTCTTCTGAATATTCGCTTGGTTCTTGTTCTTCTTCCTCAGAAGGAGATTCATTTTCAAATTCACTTGCCTCTAAATCTTCTTCCGGTTGTTCCTCTTCTTCTTCCTCTGGCTGTTCACCGCCGCCATCCGGACTGAGTAGACCCCCAGCTCCTTCAGCCACTTGAGAGAGTACATTTCCGGCTCCCTTAGCTAAAGCCGAGACGCCTTTGCTAAGTCCTTTGCCAACATCAGACCAAGCCTTGCCATAAGCCTTAACGCCGCTAGAAATGCCCTTAGTGACGCTACCGACGCCTTTAGTGACAGATTTTCCGACATTTCTAAATCCTTTAGTAAGTCCCTTCGTTTTAAATTTAGGAGCTTTGAACTTCGCCTTGAACTTGGGAATTTTTGGCATTTTGGGGAGCTTAGGAGCTTTAAAACCTTTGAATCCTTTAAAGCCACCAAATCCCTCTAAGGTTTCAATCTCGTGGATGTTACCGTCATAATCTCCATAGACTAAAACAGCTTCGTCATTCTCGTCTTCGAATCCATAGACAAGAAATCCAGTGTCTTCATCTTCACCGAGTAAGAAGTATTCTTCACCGTCGTCACCGGAAAGAAAGATTGGCTCTTCGGAGAACATAGGAGTTTCGACCTCATCACCATGAAGAGGAGAGTCATAACTAACTAGAAAATTTTTTAACGATTGAGGGGGAGTTTCGTCCCCCTCTAATCTAACTGATTCCACTTGTGACATTTTCGCTTGGATAGAATCAGCGATTGATTAATCTTTTTGTAAAGTTAAAATAAAATAGAACTATAACATGTATTATTTGAATACAATCTATTCACTGTTATTCTAAATAATACTTTTGAATTACTTTAACTTAACTGGATGATTGATTTCATAGAAAACTCTTCTGAATTGTGGCAAGTATAGAGTTTTTCCAAAAATATTATGTGGATAAGTACAATCGTAAGGAGTCCATTCACTTCCGATGATATCCTTATCTCTAAATTCTACAAAGATATGTCTTGGTTTATCATATCTTCCAGTAACTACCAAACGAGTTTCATAATTTCTTCCATAGAGAAAATTCTGAAGTAGAAAGAAACTCAAAGAAAGAATGGATCTATCATCGCAATCAAAAGGATAATTGCTATTTGCATTCTCTAATAAAATTTTTGGTCGGCTTGTATGTTCTTTCTTATCCGGATCTTTTACGTACTGAATCGATTTTACAAATTCGTAAAATTCTAAGAGTGTTAAATCTTTCAGAGCTCTTCCATTCCAATGGAAAAGAAGGAGATCCTTCCAATAGAGACGAGCTAAATCAAAACAGTCCGCGACTGTATCTTTGTAAGAAATTAATGGTTGTGTGGTTCGGGTATAGTCCCCGATTTTTTCGACTTTTCGCATAATCGAAATTCGGGGGTATAAAGAGAAATTAAGTCAAGTAGGTTTTACGAGAAAAGTTATGCTTCTTTTATCCAATCCCAGGCAGATTTTGGTAACCAACCATTCCTTACCGATAAATCAATTTCAACAATGAAAAACTGATTTTTGTTAAGAGCAGTCGACAATCTATCATACCAGGTTTTGATATCAGAATTACTTTTGATTATAAAAACTCCAGGCATAATCTGAATCCAATCCAAACTCTTATTTAACCTTCCTACTAAAACTTTTTCATGGAAAGGTTTGGTGAAATTGATAGTTAGAATATAAAAATTCATTTCGAATCACCATTGTCTTTCGTTTCCTCGTATGGAACGGAAATCGAATCAATCTGAATATTTCCGGATAACTCTTGTAATGATTCGGGAGTTATATCTTTTTCATTCTTCTGGTGTTGATTTAATTCGAGCTTCTTCATATCATAAATGTGTTTCTCAGATTGCAGTCTACTTGGATCTTTAAGAGCAAAAAACAAATACATCCCGCAAGAAAATAAAATGAAACCTCCATCCATATAAACTGCAAAATATGAAAAAAATGAATCGTTTAAAAAGTAAGATGCGGAGAAAAGTAAGATTGAAATTATAGTAATGAAAGTCATACCGAGTTTTATTAAAGGATCGAATATATTCTTTACTTCAATTCTTCCAGTATCATATTTAAAATCTTTAAAACTTAAATTCATTTTCTATCACCACCTTAAGAAGCCTTACTTGTTTTTCGTTTATGTTTAACAGGTGTACCGTCTGGAAACTTACATTTCGCAAAATCAATTTTCTCATGTTCAACCTCTTTCAGAAGTTTTTCTGTCTTCTTTTGTTCTGCCTCAGTTGGATAGAAATAAGCTACCACTCGCTTGACTATTGATTTTCCCATGAATCCAGCTCCTTCATTATTAAGTCAGCTTCTACTTTATCATCGATTTCCCATGCTGTAATGACAAAAAGATGATCTTTTGAAATTTTTCTGTAAACCACTTTTAAAACAATTTCAATTTCATTTTCTAATACTGCTATTCCAAAAGATTCTAATACCTTGTCTTTTCTTTCGAAAGTAAAATATCTCCCCTGTTCAAAAAAAGAGAAAATAGAAGCCTCAGATAAACCATGATCTTTTACATGGGACATTTTGAGATTTCTATCAACATAGAATGTAATTTTTAATGGTTTCACGGCGAAAATAAATCCTGTTCGGCGGCTTTCTGAAGAATCGTTTCCTTTCTCTTCACTAACTTATCTTTTTTATCGTTAACGTAGTTAAGGTTATTGATTGTCGTCGACAATTCCTTGTCGACTTCAAACATTTCAGCTTCCACTTTCTCCAATTCCTTCTTCCAAATAGGTTTAAGATTTGATGAGTCCATATAAGCCCGAGCCGCGTCAATTTTCCGGAGTGCGCTCATTTGAATCAGATCCCTCAAAAGTATCCTGTAATTGATTTCCAGTAACATTTTCTCCGCTAGGTTGCTCAGTAGGACTAAAGTCTTTTTGGATAGGTTTAAAGGGTGTCTCTTCATGAATTTTTTCTATGATTGCATCCTTCATTGACAATCCGATTTCATTGTTGAAAAAAGCAGTTTTATACTCTTGTTCTTCGCTTGAAAATTCTCCTTTAAAGATAGCTGAATGTCCTTGCGTATAACACCACTCTAACCAAACCATATTCTGAAGAACTAAAAAAGATTGAAATTCTGTTAGTCGTGAATTGCCTTCGTCACTTAAAATCTCATTATTCTTTTTATGAAAGTCTCGAAAATTTGAATTCGATGAAACTCCTCGTTTCATGAATGCCCTTGTTAACTCTAAATAACTTTTCATCATTTACCTCCGATGAATTCATACTTGTCTCGTTCAATTTTCGCATTTATAAAAGAAACCTCTTTATCGTATTCAACTAACACATGATCTTCACAAAGTAGTTTACCATTTAAGATTTGGTTTCCGAAAGACTCACATCCCTGGATTTCGCAAAAGTCTTCCAGCTTCCTTTTTTGTACAAGGTTAGTAAAGTAACTCATCCTCGATTTCTCCAATCTTTACAAAGTAAATCAATAACATCGGTTATGAGTAGAGAGATGAATAGGTAAGCCGAAAGTGTATTCATTGACCAAGGAATATGAGAACCATAAAACCATCGGAAACCAAGATAGGTTAAAAGGAATCCGAGAGATAGAATGATCACTACTCTCACTCGTGACCAACCTCAAGACGAAAGAGCCTTCCTCTTCTCTTTTTGTAGAAGTCTTCCTTTCTCTTTGTCCATTTCCTTAGTGTTGTAAAGAGAGCATGAAACGGACTGTTCTGAAATATGAGAAGGAGATACTTTCCTTTCTTTGGAAGCTTAAACGTTCCACCGATAAATCTGGTATCGTAGTCAATGAAGGATTCACTTAAATCCTCTAAGTTAACAACGAGCACCTCGATGAGAGCGGAAAATTTAGGAATCGATTTACCTAGGGTTCCAAACTTCAAATAATAATTTGAAAATTTAATCTGATTGCGAATCCATTCTGGATTCTTCTTGAGCTGTGCAAGTTGATACTTTGTGTATTTATTGGCATCAAAGGAATCTAATACTCTTCTTGGCTTAATAAAATTAAAATCACTCATATTAAAGTATCCTTGCGAGAACATAACCGACGATAACTGCAAAGAGAAAAGTCATAGAGTCAGAAAGGATGCAAATTTCACAAAAGCAGATCATTTCAATTTACCGTATGTAAATCCAGCTAACCAACAACTAATGCACGAGCCAATTATGATCAGAGCATTTGTGTCAATGTGAATCGAGGCTAAAGTTTCCATTTTTTTCTCCATTACCTTTTTTGTGAAAATGATGACATGACGACATGTACTAACTTTGAGCAAAAACCAGGAATTGCTTTCCAGCCGCGTTAGTTCTTCTTCTCTCAAACCCAAGCTGAATTAATCCTCGCCCAATCCACCTAACGTCCATTTTGAAATTAGGATGTTTGGAATGGATGAATAAATAGATGTCTGTAGCACTCATCCATTGATGAATTTTATTTTTTGGATTATACTGATTTAAAGGTAACGTTTGAAAGTATTTCAAAATGATCTCATAATCATTGTTATGATATTCGTATTGAAGATTGTTTCCAGAAATCGCCAACTTTTCCTCAGCACTCATATAAATTTGGGACGTTTTTGCTTTTTGGTATTTGTGATAGACCTGAGCCCAAAACTTCTCAATCGGGATCTTTTGGAATTTATTGATTTTAATAGCTTCGGCTAACGAGAAAACTATAAATCGTCTATTTCCAGTTTCATCGACTAAGAACTCTACTTTGTTACACGCTCCTAGAAAATTTGAAATCCTCGTCCAAGACTGCATGTTTCTTCCGTATGCAGCTCTCTCAATCGCTACCGAATTAGAAAGAAATTGTTTTAGTTCCGCAGCTTCTTTTTTTCTTGTTATACTATCAATTTCATCTAAGTTCCAAATGAAAACACTTGAAGCCATTATAATTAAATCTTTAGATTTTAAGTTTTCAGGTATTCTAGAATTATAATATGGTGTTAGAGCTTTCGGAATTAACCCATCAATAAAACTAGACTTATACCAGCCTTGCGGACTTTGAAAGATTAAACAAAATTCATTTCTAAATGGCTTATCTGAATAAAGAGTATGAAGAGACGCCAAGAGCCACTTCTCGAAATATTGTCTGAATTTGATTTGATTCGTAACTTTAATGCAAGAGCATATTTGACCTATCCAATCCGTTTTTCCATCCCATTGGTCTGCGATCGAAGGAAAATATTCCTTCACTGGATGAAATGAAGGAACGAAACTAGAATTTAAAATCGAGAGTAAAGTATCTTTTGAAATATACTTAAATTCTTTCTGCCTTTTAAGATTAAGATACAAATCCGAAAAATCTCTATCACTCCATAAAAGAAAATCCTTTGATCCCTTCGGTTTGTGTTCTAAGCAATGATTAAGAACATTGTATCTTAATACTGCATGTTCTTTTAAATAAGATTCAATTTTGTGAACTTCTCCGTCGTAATCAATCTTGTCTGATTTTTTTGGCGGCTTCGTTGTATCGATCTTTTCTAATACAATGAGCTCAACTTTTCTTTTGCCTACAGAATTTGCAACGGCAAGGTTAAGTTGCTCAAAGTATTTGTTTTCTACATGCCGCTTAATAGATAAGGCTCCTGATCCATCGAATCCAAAAATGATTTTTGATTCGGTCATTTTTACTAATGCCATCTCTTTAAAGAATTTATTGTAGTAAATAGCCGGAACATTCTTTTGAAGTTCCTTTTGTATTTGATTATCTATTTGCTCAGACATAGCCGCGAATCCTTGATGGTCTTAAAATCATAACTTTAATTTTCTTAAAATAATCAGATAAACAAAACTTACATAAGTTATATTGGTAAAGCTTCACATTGGAAGCTCCGCAATTTGCACATCTTAAATCTTTTTCCTCTTTTTCTTTTGGGATCATGAACTAAGCTATTTTCCCGAAATTTTTCATGATCGCTTCTCTCGTTAGGTTGGAATGCAAATAAGTTCTTGCTAATATATCCGGACTATTGCCCATAAATTCAGAAACAGCTCCAATATCATTTCCATCTTTGATTTGATTTGTAGCAAACGTATGGCGAAAGAGATAAGGATATACCCTTCTCTTGAGAAGATTCTTACCTAGTTTATTGATCATCTTTTCAATTGCATTTACTGAAAGGGGTTCGCCAGAAACAGATTCAAAGAGGTGAGCAGATCCGTGATAGACATCTCGGATCTCTTCAAAAAGAGACTTAGGTATTAATATAAATCGGATGCGTTCTTGCTTACCATTTATTTTAATCTCGATATCACCGTCACTTAACCGAGAACAATCCTTAAGTTTAATTCTAGTTATCTCTCCAGGACGAATTCCGGTAGCCCAAAGAAATCGGCTTAAAACCCTTTGACGATCTGTAGCGTGTTTCACGATACGATCCATCTCCTCTACTTTCAAAAGATCTGATTCTCTTAGCCGGTTATTCGGAATTTTCATCTTTACTGAATCTTTTATTACTTTATGCAAATATTCAGTAAATCCATCAAAGTTTGGATTTCCAACTGTCGATAATTTAACAGCAAGTAGTATAGCGAATTTGTCCGCCTTCAAGGTTTTAGTCGAAATTCCAGAACGACGACGTTCTAGCAAATAATCCACTATTGTTTCGGGATCGATGAACTTTTTGTTAGTTGTTTTAAAAAAAAATAATACGCGATTTTTATCACGCGTATTTAGGAGAGTAAACTTGATTTTGTTAAACGATAGACTTCTTTTCATAGTTATACAATCGTACAACCGTTAGCCTTAGTTTAAATTAAATGTTAGACGGAATCTAAGCTTTGTTCTCTAGGCTGAGGAATTCAAGTCCCTCCGCCCGCAGTTTGTATCCCTTTCACGCACAACCCCCCTTTCCTCACCTCGTCCCAAAAGCAGTTCCTTCAATCCTTCCGCAAACCTTACGTTCCCTAGAAAGCTTATTTCGTCCAAATACAACTGCGACCACTTCGGACTTATATAACTGTAAGACCTAAACGACTGTTTTAATAAATTGTTTCTAGATTCAGCACCATTAGAGGTTACTCCCTGTTTGGTTATCCATCGTTCTCTACTTAGGTTATACCTTGGATCTTTACTTCGCTTAGAATGATTTACCATTTTATGATTCTTTCTATCCCAAATGAACGTATAACCTTCGTCAGTAAAGAGAATCGTATCCTTTGGTATCTTCTGATCTAAGTCTTTACCTAGATACTCTTGATTATTAAGTGGAATGGATTTATAAAAAGTCATTCCGTGATTAATACCTACAGTATGAACTAAAACACCTGCTTGTCCACCTCCCAATGAATTAGAAAGATATATAGAACTTGAGCCTGTCTTAAATCTTCTAGACCTATGTTTGTTTGCTCTTAATGAACTAGAGTATAATACTACCGAATCTGCTACAGCAATGGGTTCATTTTTAATAGTTTCACGTAAGTCTTCATTTTTACTTAATTTAATAGGGTTTTTCTCATTATGTTCTTTTAACTCAATAAATAACTGCTTCTGTAGCTTCTCATTTAACAGACTGTAGACAATTTGCAGTCTTCTTTTAAGGTAATACGCTGATTTATATGATATGTTTAATTTTTTAGAAATTTCTTTTGAAGTAACTGACTTAGGGTAAGATAAAATTTGGTCTTCTAAGATGTATGAGAAGTAAGATAAGGGAAGTTTGAAGTCTTGTAAGGGAGTGTTAGAAGTTAGGCTAACTTGTTTATGGCAGTTAGAACACCTAGAAACAGTAGGTCTATTTTTTACTTTGAAGTATAAAAGGTTTGGTTTCTCGCAGTTGCAGGACTTTGGAAATAAGGTGGATAGGATCGTTAGGGTCTTAGTAGCGTATAGTGTATCTAAGGCAGGGGTAGATTTTAGAGGGTTAGTATAATTCTTGTATGGGTTCTTTATGGGGTTCAGGAGAGAATTCTGGCGGAGTTTTCTAGGTGCGGAGCGTTTAGCGGAGTCCTGGGAAGCATAGCAAGGGGTAGAGAGGTATCGTTGATATTAGGGTTATTTTCCAGCATTGCTTCTGCTATGCGCTCAATGTAAACTATTTGCTAGCGAAAAGAATAAAATTAACATTCTATTTATTTATTTAAATATTTTTTCTATAATAAGTAATTCCGATTATCATAAATTTTTTGAATTAGCTTTTCTAGAATCAAATCTCTGCAAAAATCACCGTAATCCCAAATTTCTCTATTATTTTCAATATCTCGGATTGGTATAGGATCATACATATTATAATTCTTCGTACATGAAACAATATAAGTCATCTTTCTTTCCTTATTCATTTCTAAAACTTCCCATTGAGTATGAATATCTTCTTTTAATAAAGAGCCACCAAACATTGCATATAATCCCCCAGTCAATATTGCGATTACATAATATTGTGGAATAAGGCTCATTTTATGTTGAAAATTCATAAGAGAAACTTTCAAATTATCCAAATCATTATTTTTATATTGCTCTCCTTCGAGGATAATTCTGTTTAATTTATAGAGTAACTTTTACCTTTCCAACTCCTCATCTTTTAACTTTACTTGTACATTAACAAACCTTATTTTAATGGTTTCATTATTTAAAAAATCAAATGTTGATTTTTCGAAATGTTCAAGTTTTGAAATAGCTATACAATAAACATGGACGAATAGTATTGATAGAGCGAAACTTTCTTTTACCAGAAGAAGTTCAAAGGAATTTAGAAGATTAGATTTATTTTGGCATTTGTCATAGATTAGACTTAAACAAGGATTAATATGAAATATGGATGGTAATTAAGAAACTTGGTTTAATTTTATTAAATATTTTATCAATATAAAAAGGAATAACTATAATCTTTATAAACAGTAAAGGGCGAATCTATGATCGCAGAATGGGCCTTATGCCCAAATCTTCATTTCATTCAGTAATTTTTTTTGATTATGACCATCGAATTCTCTGTAAACGACAGATTCCTGCATCTTTCTCGTTCGCTATATCGAAAGAAAGTTCAATAATAAAATTACATTTAACAAATTTATAAAAAACGAAATAAATAATTCACTTTTTTGTAAAAGTTTTATTCGGAGGCAAAATCTGAATTAAATATATAACAGATTTAACTATTAAGGGTAACTATGAATGCCTGAACTTTTAATTATTTAATTCACATAAATTAATTTCACCAACATTAATTGAATTCTTTAACTTTATAATATTATTTAGTTTGCAAATAATAAATACCAAATCCAAAATTTGAGCAGATAACTTTAAAGATTTATTTGCCTTGAAATTAAAAATAGCAATCTGCTTGAGAAATAATATGTTCATTTTTTTATGCCTTGTTTCTAGAACATAAAATTAAGTTAAAAAATAGAATAAGAGAAAGAAGAAAAAAAACTTTTTTTTACGGAAAAATTAAAGTATTCATCTTTCAGTCAATCCTTATTACAATCTACTTGGGAAGCGCAATCCCTAAAGCATTCTGTCCTCATTTGGTTTATATATGATTTTTCTTCACCATAAGGATTTAAAAAAAATGTAGAATTACATTTAGAAAGACATTCCCGCTTTTCTTTACAATCGAACTTCCAAGGCTTTTTAATTTCTTTAGTCATATATACCTTTTCAGATGAAATTTGATCAGAAATAATAGACGCTTGTAATATGGTGAAAAGTAATATTGAAATATGTGTATTTAATTTTATAGACATAGAGTATCTGATATTATTAATTTTTTCAATTCAGTATTTTCAATTTTTTATTCTTCATTATTTCACATTCGATATGCAAGTTTCGTTTATAGCTGGATTAACTGAAAAACCATTTACCAATCTTAATAAATTATTAACGAATAATCCCCAAGACCAAGAAAGAGAAATACCATAATCATTTTCTGGAGTGACAGCTTCAATAGAGCCACCTAGTAAACAAGGTAAGATATATAGATGAACCCAACTCGATTTTTCCAATAAGTCCCACAATCTAAGGTTAGGTTTCTACAGGAGGGATTCACCAACCAATCATTTGTTGCCAAACTCGTCACTAAACTCGCATCACTTCGGCTATACTGAGCGACTATATAATCTGTTCTATCGATTAATAAATAGTACCTCTAATTTTTCATAATACTTTCGATTGTCGGTTTATAATACAGAATGATCGCTCCATTCGAAAAAGTTTTAGTTTTTAAGAATTTGAGGTTCGTTCTTATATTTAAGTTTTCAAAAAACTGCAAACCATTTTCTGCAATCACTGGATGAATGCAAAGTTGAAGCTCGTCGATTAAATTATGCTTTATTAATTGTATGATTAAACTGCGACTACCTACGAAAATATCTTTGTTGGATTTTTTTTTAAGTTTTTTGATCTTTTCTTCAATAGACATAGTGGAAAGTAATGCACTATCCCAACCTGTATCTTTGATAGTATGCGAAAAAACGATTTTTTGTATTTTGTCGATAGATGCTGCAAAGTCATCCATAGATTTTACTCCAGAAGGATTTACTAAAAGAGTCTGCCAAAATTGCATAAGTTGATATGTGATTCTTCCATATAAAATGTAATCTGCATTAGCCAGAAGATCAGCATAATGAATGTGTATTTCCTCATCTGAAATTCCTGCATTGTGGTCACAATTTCCATTAAGTGTCATATTAAACGCGGCGATTATTTTTCCCATTTTTCCTCTTAATTTGAATTAGTAAGCGTCTTTATTTTTCTATTAATTGACAATGAAGTTTTTTCGCTATTAAAGTAATCATTTTCAATGACGCTTAATTTGTTTATTTATAGCAAAAAAATTGCCTGTAAAATTTTATATGATCGGACTTTGATAACACCTAACCGCTTTCTTTGAGCAAAGTGATCATCTTAAAAAAGGCAAAAATAACAATGAATCTCTTTTTTTTGATTGATTGTGATTCCTATTTTTATCCGATGATTCCTATATAAAGAATTGATTATTAATGAAAAAAAAACGATCAACACCCAAAAAATCATCCCGCAAACCCATTGCTAAAAGTAAAGTATCTGATCCCGCAAAGGTCTATGAATCGTATTATTATAGAGAATTAAAAGCCAACAGAACTCCTCTCGCGATGAAGGATTATCTCAAAGAGAAAAAGAAAGGAAAACGTAAAAAGGATGGGACCTACCTTGCTCCGACATACGAAGAAAGACTGGGATACCCTCGTAAATTTGGTCAGTTTATTGTAGATAACAAACTGAACAAAAAACTTCTAGAAGCAGAAATGATAAAATTAGCAGCTAGGCTAGATAGTGAAAAATTACCAACAGGAAGTCGTTGGTTTATCAAAAAAAGATTATCAGTCTTAATGGAATACTATAAGAAGTAAAAAAATTCGTTTTGCTAAGGAATAGGTGGTTGAGGTAATTACTCAATACACCTTTATAAAATATCCTTCTTTCATGTAACATTTCATGTATGATAGTTCAATCTACTCAAAAGTAGACACAGAATCTTTATCATCATTTAAATTATTCGATATATAACAAATTCGCATTCAATATTTACAAATTTCGAAAATGTAATCTTTACCGAGATTCTCGTTCCAATTGGCAAGCGAATTCAAAATTTTCACGGCAAGCGTAATGGCAAGGTTCAATGTCGAGGGACTTATCAATTTTTCCAGACGCCTTACACAAATCAGCCGCGAGCACGGTTCTTTGGGCACAAGCACCCTTGTCATCTGTCTTCATGCAACCCCTGTAACATGCCTCAAATCTTTTTTGTGTTTTCCCAACTGATTCATTTGAACATTCAGAAACATCAGGATCACCACATCCAATCAGAAGACCTAACATCAATAAGGAAGAAAATAAAAATTTCATAATTTACCTCGGTAAAGAAATTAACTAGAAAATTTGAGATTGCAACCCATTAAATTTTGATGCCTGAACGTTTGCGATTGCCCAATTTTTCGCCCAAGTAGGCCATAGGTAAATAGGCTCCTAAAAGATCTAAGGCCAAAAACCAAACGGGCGATGGAATCATAAAAGCATTGGTGACTCCTCCAATCAGGAAAAATACACCCACGATCATAGCCATGATCATTTTTTTGGTTTTTGCAATAAAGGCTGCCACAAAGGCTCCAAAAAAAGTGCCAAGGGCATGAGCAAGAAAAGGCATCAAAAAATGTTTTGGTTCAAAGAGATGAATGGATGCTTGCAGGCCTTCCATCGTTGTGACATCAGCACCTTCGGGGGGAGGAATCAATGAGCCACTCATCAAAATGATTCCCATGTTAACAAGGCTACCTAAGACTAGCCCAAGTGTGACCGCTAAAATATAATTTCCAATTTGTTTCATAATTCTTTCTAATACAAAATAATATTAAATAAGCAATAAAAAAATTTCAATCACTTTCACCTAACTTTGATGATTCTTTGAAAATGCTAAATTTTTTGAATTTTCTTTTCAAGAAAATGATTTTATATAATTGTATTTTTGAAATTTCTTTCTGGTTTTAAGAAAATGCAGAAAACCAAATACTGACTGTATATGTATAGGCTTATATGACAAACGATTATCTAACTAATTTTAAATCAAAAGACAAACTGGGAAATCTTCTGGGTGCTGTACCAATAGAAATTTCTAAAGAAAAATGTGTATATGAATATGAAGTGAATGCCAATCATTATAATCCAAATGGGACACTTCATGGCGGAGCCCTCTTTACTGTTATGGATACCTGCCAAGGTGCATTCATACATTTTATACTAGATGAAAAATATAAATATGCAGCTACGGGTACCGCGACCATTCGCTACTTAGCACCTCTTTTTCAAGGGAAAGTTCAATTGATCACAACATTAAAAAATTCAGATAATAGAAAGCTGATTCTAATTACGATAGCAACAGATGAATCAGGAAAGATTGTCGCTGAATTAGAAGAGATATGGATCGCCATATTGAAATCAAACTAATCAATGATTATTTAATATTTCTAGTATTTCTCCGTAGTTTGTATTTTAAATTAAAGCATGACAAAATAGATAGGTACCAAATCATCTTTATGACTCACACATGAATATCTTAGAATACATGCAAAACATCTCCACGCAAGCTTACAAACGTGGAGATATTATTTTCAATGAAGGGGAACCTCATGATGGAAGTATGTATTGCATCATGCAAGGTATGTTTGCCGTCACCAAACGAAATCCAGATGGTATGCAAGAAGTGATTCGTGGCCTTGGCCCTGGGGAATACTTTGGAGAACTTGCACTTATCACAAGAAAACCCAGGTCCATGACAGTGAGTGTCGTTTCCGCTCAAGCCAGACTTGGAATATTACGAGATGATCAATTTGAAAAATTAGCACGCATTAATGCACAATTTTTATTTCATCTCTTAAGAAGTTCTGTAGACAAATTGCACAGAGCAGAAGCCAGACTCAATGAAGTAGAAAAGATGATCGGCGAATTGGAGTCAGATAACACAACATGAGTGCAGAACACCTCAAAAAATACCTAGACTCTGTTAAAGTAAAACATTTCCCCAAGGACACTAAGGTGTTTCGTGAAGGCGAAGACTCAAATGGAGTTATGTATTTTGTTTTTTCTGGCAAATTGATGGTGACAAAAACATCTGGTATGGGCGAAGAATTGATCCTCAGACAAATTGGACCTGGAGAGTTTTTTGGAGAATTAGCTTTGATCCAGCCCTCGCCCCGCGCCGCAAATGTCATTGCTACGGCAGATGATACAAAAGTCGGAATGATTACAAAAGAAATCTTTATGGCAATGGGTCACGAAAGCCCTGGTTTTCTTTCCTTAATACTTAATAGTGTCATTCGTCGCTTAACAGAAGTAGAAGATAAAGTGGTCGAACGTAAGCAAGAGTTACACGAAATGATCAATCGGAATATGAATAAAACTCCGATCCCCGTAGTGGCAGATGAACAAAATCCGACTAACGAAGAATCTTTGCCAGCAAGTGAAGAAATGAAAGAACTTCCGATTCCAATCGATCCAGCACTGACCGGTGCCAAACCGACAGAACCAAAAGCATAAAACCAAAGCCTGAACAAGATTTCATTCCTAAAAAAATCTTGACTTTGTAAGTATTTCACAGCTTTTTCTTGGGAATGACACTCCGTTTTTTCCAATATCCTATCCCCATAGTTTTTGTTTCCTTACTATTTATTTCCATACCCATTCTAAATTTCCTATTCACAGCGGCTCTTTACGATCTTAGCCAACAAAAATGGAGCCACGTTTTTGAACGAATTCAGCCTTTACAATATGTATTATCCATACTGAGCATTGTCATCGCTTATGGGCTACTTTCCAAAAAGAAATTTGGTTATTATCTATTTTTGTTATTTGCAACTATATTAGCATCTTACAATATTTGGATGATCGCTTGGATTAGTCTCGGCAAAAAATTGTTCCTTGCGGGAGTTCGCTTACAAACACCAGAGATCATAGTAAATGCTATTTTTACGACTGTTACATTAACAGCCATTTTTTATTTCCTACGTAGAGAAGTCTCTGCACCTTACTTGAGTTCCCTTGACCGTGGTTGGAGAGGTGGTTATAGAGAGACGCATCCTGTTCCCTTCCATTGGACAAATGAAGATGGAGAAAGAGAAGGAGATGGTTTTACGATCAATGTTTCGGGCTCAGGTGCACTGATTCCTTTAGTTGAGCATCACTTCTTAAAAGATGGATCACCGATCAATTTACATTTAAAATTGGAAAATGAAAAGCGAGAAATCGTTCCTATCTCTTTGAAAGGCGAAGTGGTTCGTTTAGACAAAGATGAAGATGGGACTGAGCTCGCAGGCATCCAATTCCATTTCCAACCAGCACAAAAAGAAGAAAAAGAAGAATTTATAAAATTTCTATCTCGGGTCTTTGCCCCTAGATATCCAGTTAACAATGATGTGGCGGCAGGGAAAAAAGATTCAAATGAATCAACTGGAGAGCTCGTAAATATTTCGACAGAAGGTCTCTATATCAAATCAGAAATTGTATATGAGATGAATGAAATGGTTCATGTTAAAATCAATACCCGATCTGGTCCTATCAACATCAAAGGAAAAGTTCGATGGTCCAATCCAAATGCGAGATATGGAAAACCAAAAGGTTATGGATTACAAATTGACGAAGTCGAAAATCCCGCAAAATTTAAAGTTTGGGTTTGGAAACAAAAATTTCGAATCTTTCACGGGCGTTAGTCGTTAATATAGGTTTCCACTATCTTTATATCATCAAAAGTGGTGACCTTTATATTTTTCGGAGTGGAAAGAACGATTCCCGTTTTCCCACCAGTTCTCTCGACCCAAGAGCATAAATCCGTTGGATGATCTTTTTTAGCAATAATTTCCAACTTTAGTAATTCTTTTAATTCTTTGCCACGAATGCCTTGAGGAGTTTTGACGAAGTACAATTCTTCTCTGTCGATAGATTCACTCGTATATCCAGAGTTTGGTTTCGATCTTACGACCGTTTCAGATCCCTTTAAGGCCAAGGTTGCCGCACCAAACACTTGCACAATGCCTATCAATTCATCAAGTTCTATTGATAAAAAATAAGGCCTTGCGGCATCGTGAATCAAAAGTATATCATCTGCATCCCAGATTATATTTTTAAGTGCACAAAGTGTAGATTCGTGCCGAGTATTTCCACCTTCGATGATTCTATCATTACCTTCCAAAAAGGGACTAACTAGCTCTTCCATTTTTAAGATCCAGTCTTTGTGGCAAACAATATTGATTGATTTACAAAGCCCCCATTCTCTGAATCTTTGCAATGAGTACAGTAACAAAGGTTTATCTGCGACCTTTAAAAACTGTTTTGGAAGATCGGAACCAAGCCTAGTCCCTAGGCCACCAGCTAAGATGATGGCATGTATATTTCGCATCTAAACGACCAATACTTCGTTTTTGTAAATTTCAGCGACATCTTGTTTTTTTCGAATTAATTTCAATTCACCATCACTTGTCAATAGAACCTCAGATGTTTCTGGGAAACTGTTATAATTCTTCGTGGACATACTGGAACAGTAGGCACCGACTGCTTCCATCACAACATAGTCGCCAATTTTAGACTCTAACATCTGTCTTGTGACAGGTTCACCACCTTCTTTTTGTGTGAAAACATCTCCCGACTCACAACAATGCCCAACAACTACGTATTCGGACGTCACAGACCTATTGTTAGGTTTTTCTGGAACCGTCACCAAGGGATGTCTTGCTCCATAAAGGGAAGGACGAGTGTTCGCATCCATTCCCGTGTCCAGTTTTAAAAATGTAAATCCTTTGGAACCAGTATTGATTTTGTCATCGATTCGTGTTACGAGGGAACCACAAAGTGCGACAAGAAAGGTTCCAGGTTCAATTTCTAATACTAATTTTCTATTAAATGTTTCTGCGAATTTAGCAAACAAATCCTTAACAGGCTCACCAATTTTTTGTAGGTCAGTCGATTTTTCATCTTCCATACGCCCTACTTTATATCCACCACCTAAGCTAACTACTGTGACCGATGGAAAGGCCTCTGCATATTCTAATGTATATTTGGCGACTGCCTTCCATACTTCAGGATCACTTCCAGATCCAATATGGGTATGCACTTTATTTACCACTAATTTGTATTTATTAACGATCTCTTTTACTTCCCCGAGTTTTTCATGCCAAATCCCAAAAGAAGATGTCACCCCTCCCACATCCGTTTTTTTGGTATGCCCTGAGCCTAGACCAGGGTTAAAACGAATAGAAATATTCCCGCCTGGAAATAATTGGCCATATGCTTCTAATTGCTTCAAGGAACAAGCGTTAAATAGCACGCCTGCTTTGACAAACTTCTCTAATTCCTTTGGGAATTGTTGCGATGTGAGCATAATGGAGGAATGAGGAAAACCACTGGCAAGGGCTCTTGTCACTTCATACTCTGAGGAAGCATCAATGAGTATGCCTTTCTTTTGCATGATTTTTAAAATGTTTGTATTGGGATTTGCCTTCATGGCATAACGAACTTGTAAGCCAAAAACATTGGGAAAATTAAGTGCTTCGTCACATTTTTTTTCAATTTCCTTTTGTGAATAAACAAAAACAGGAGTGCCAAAGCGTTCGGCAATGGTTCGGACTTGATCTTCGGATAAAAACTTTAGTTTTTCGATTGATGTCATAGGAATTAAGATAATCCTTAAAAAAGGTTCCATTCTTAAAAGTCAAAAATAGCAAATATGGCAGGAAAGATTACACACTTAGAAGCATTGTCACAGGTCAAAAAGCACCTTGAACATGGAAACACCACCCAAAGAAAAATTGCCAATCTCTTGAATCGACCAGACACTGCCGCCTATGCAAATCTCGGTGCGGTCGCGCCTGATATTTTTTATTTCTATCATGTCCTGCGCCCAGCTTTAACCAAAAAGGCAGCATATTGGGGAGATATGGCACATCACTCCCGTGTAACAGAACTTATCTTGAATTTCTTAGATGGGGTTCACGATACAGAAATGGGACTTTACCGGGATCGCTTTTTGGCATTTACTCTAGGTTACATTTGCCACTGTATTGTGGACATTCAAACCCACCCTTATATATTTTATATATCTGGAGACTATTATAACGATAACAAAAAGATATCATACCAAGCTCAGATAAATCATATGAAGGTCGAATTTGGATTGGATACATTGTTACTCCATTACCGTTGGGGCATGAGTGCACGGGAATATGATTTTCCACAGTACATAGATATTCGTCACCGAACCGTGGGGATTAAAAATAAAATGGATCCTGTTTTGTGGCAGTTTTGGTTGTCTGCCTTAAAGCTTACGTTTCCACGAGAGTATGCGAGCCATTACCATGGATCTGAAAAAAAAATCATACCTGGTGATATTTTAAATGAATCTTATATGGGTTTTTATCGTTTTACTTCCACACTTGATTCGAGATCCGTATGGATGAGAGGCCTTGTCAATTTAGTGGATCGAGTTACATTTCACAAATACCAAGCGGGTGTCCTAATGTTACCTACATTAGAAACTGTGAATCCTAAAATCATGAATGATGAAAAAAGAGAGTGGAACTATCCTGCTGACCCAAAGCGAATTTATCGTGATTCCTTTATTGAACTGCTTAACCAAGCAAGTAATGCCACGAAAGAAATCTTAACTCGGGCCTATGAATATAGCTTTTCGCCAGAGAGTCGGTCAAAGATCCTGGATGTCTACGGTGGATACAATTTAGACACTGGCCTTAGGTACCAAGGCATTGATACTATGAAAGAATTTTCCCCCTTGATCTAAATTTTACATTCGAAAACTAAGATAGATAAATGAAACAAGAAGCCATAGGGATGTTTGAAAAGCTGTTTATTGTTTGGTTTCGGGACCTAACAGAATGGATATGGGAAGGCCCGCGTCCCATGCGAAATACAGCGATTGCTATCGGGATATTTTTAACTTTAAATCTCTTTTTACTCACAGCTTCTTTCAAAGATTTTTTTCGCCTCGGCGAAGCCGCAACATATGACATTCCTTCAATTCTATATGCTGTCGGTGATAATGGAAAGTATGAGCCTATCGCCGAATTTTATAAATTTTCACGCATTCCCCTTGATTTAAAAACTCTCCCAGAGGAAAAACCATCAGCCTCTTTTGATCAAAAAAACAAAGTAATACAATGTTTTTTATCTACAGAAGACAATCATTTTTACTCTCATAGTGGGATTGATTTGAAAGGTATCGCTAGAGCCTTTGTGGTTAATATCTTAGCTGGTCGCGTAAAGGAAGGTGCGTCAACTATCACCCAACAGGTGGCTCGATTAAAATATTTAACCATTGAACGATCTATCGCGAGAAAAGCAAGGGAAGCATGGCTTGCCACATTACTCGAGTTTGTTTATCCAAAGGATAAAATTTTAGAAGTTTACTTAAACGAAATCCCTCTGGGTCACGGCACAATCGGGGTTGGTGCCGCTTCTCGTTTTTATTTTCGCAAAGAAATCCAGGATGTCACTTGGGGTGAGGCGGCCATTCTCGCTAGTTTGACGACACGCCCGACCCAGTTTAGTCCACTCACAAATCCCATGAGTAGCATCAGTAAGGTTAGAGTCGTTTTCAAAAAACTAATTGAAAACGGCCGACTCACAGTAATGGATGCTGAAAAAGAATATGCAAATCTCATGGACTATTACGCCAATCTAAATCGATCTCCGAATGATTCGGCTTATTCTGACCGTTTAAATAAATTTCCATATATCACAGAATACATTCGCAAAAATTTACTCCGCTCCATTGGCAAAGAAAAACTTTACAATGGTGGTTTAAAAATTTATTCCACGATACAAATTCGCCACCAAGAAGAAGCAGAGAAGGCAATGCGCCCCGCCTTACAACAGCAAACTTTGGAATCAAACCAAAGGGCCTTTAAAAATATAGATGCCTTTGATGACCAATTTGGCTCTGCCTACAGCCTGTTAATGGACCTGTATGATTTGCCTGAGTTTAAATTTAAAATTTCTCGTATAGAGCGCACATTCCAATCTTCTTACCAAGAAACATTGCGAGATGAATTTTCAACCCTAAACTTGCTTACAGGTGATGACTTACTTGGCGAACTCTTAGACAAAAATTACGCGAACCAAACAACGCAAGATCATTTATTACCAGTCGAAGGTTCACTCATTGCCATCAGGCCAAACACAGGTTATATCACAGCTATGGTCGGTGGATCTGGATTTAGATCTGACAACCAACAAATTCGATCCTTCCAAGCTTTCCGCCAACCAGGTTCAGCTTTTAAACCTATACTATATGCGGCAGCAATGGATCATTCTGGCAAAAATCCAGATCCTGAAAAAAATGTAACACCCGCTACCTTATTTGTTGACTCTCCCTTGCAATATTTAATGGAAGATGGTGACGAATGGGCTCCTGAAAATTATAGTTCCGAATACTCAGGATTTGTATTACTCAGAAAGGCTCTCGAACAATCAAAAAATTCCGTCGCAGTGCGCGTGTTAGAACAAATTGGACTTTCCAATATCATGGACACTCTGCGTGGTTTATTGCAATTAAATGGCAGAGACATACCTTACAATTTCAGTGTATCTCTCGGAAGTTTTGAACTTACACCTTTTGAGTTAACGCGCGCTTATGCGGCTCTTGCCTCAGGCGGAAAAACGGTAAATCCACTTTCAGTCCTTTATGTTGAAAACCAATACGGCGAAATTATCAAAGATTTTAGAAAGGATTTTTCGGAATCAGACCGCAAACAAGTGATCTCCCCCGAAGCCGCTTTTCTTGTGACAGATATGATGGAAGATGTGATTAAGGAAGGGACAGGTAAAAGTGCCCTTTCCTATGGTCTCAACCGCAAGGCGTATGGCAAAACGGGTACGACGAATAATTTTAGGGACGCCTGGTTTGTGGGTTATACGGCAGAACTTGTGACTTCGGTTTGGTTCGGTTATGATGTAGGGACAATTTCCCTTGGCCGAGGGGTCACGGGTGGACGCATTTCCGCTCCCGTTTGGGGGCGATTTATGGCCCGTGCTCTAGAAAAGGAACCCAGAGCCGAATTGGAATGGGCAAAATCGGTAAACGTAGTACACAGAACTATTTGCCCTATGTCTGGGAAACTCCCAGGTTCCCAGTGCCATGAAACTATGGATGAGATTTTTATCGCATCCACGGCACCGAAAGAGGTCTGCAACGATCACGGTGGCCAATGGAACGTCATAGATGATCACAAAAAACCACAAGTCAAATATGAAAAACCAAAAGTAGTCTCAAACCCCAAGCCCAAAACGGAAACCCAAATCACTCCCACTAAAAAGAAAAAACGCAAAAGTGTCTTTAGTGGTGATGAGGAAATGGATTACTAAAAAGGCTTGTCAGCTAGGGTAAAATTTTTAAATCTCACAGAAGGATATAAGGAACATCAATGGCGATCAATAAAGACTCCATAAATAGCGTTATCGGGCCAGGTTCGATTTTTGAAGGTAAATTTTACATTGCCGGCTCCCTCAGAATTGATGGGAAATTCGAAGGTGATATCAAAACAGAAGACGCTCTCGTGATCGGTGAGACTGGAAAGGTCAAAACAAATATCTCTGCGAAAGAAGTAGTCATTTCGGGAACACTTATTGGCAATATCAAAGCAGAGAATGAAGTTAAATTGGAAGGCACAGGTAGAATGCTTGGTGATATCACTGCTCCCTATTTAGAATTGCAAAAAGGTGTCGTGGCGAAAGGAAATATCACGATCACTGGCGGTCAAAAGAAGGATGTTAGAAAGATCGTCGAAGAATCGTTTGGTGGCATTAAATCCTTAGACTCGAAGGAATAAGTTTTTTTCTTGAATCATGTTACTTCGATCACCTGAAAAAACTACGATCGGAAAACATGTCCTACGTTGGGGAAATTTAAGTGTCATACAACTTTCCCCTGGTAGTTTCTTCTACAACTTCCAATTCCAATCCACAGTTTTACATGGCACTATCGATTTAAATAGAAAACGGTATCGTGTTTTTCCACTTTTCTTTTATTCGACTCTGCTTGCTTCCTTTTGCAGTCTCATCTGGGACAAACCAATCACTAGCGAAAGTTATTTGGCTATGGAACAAACAATCAATGCTGAAGAAGTCCAAGAAAATGATACAAAAGATATAGAAGCTAAAGCCGCCGATGAAAAATATCTCTTAGAAACGGAAGAAAGAAAATTTGCCATCCTTCGTTCTGCAGAACTAGATAGACCTTCTGAAGATAAAACCAAAAAATTAAAAGTCGTTCAATATAAAGTAAAACGCAATGAAACGCTTACAGAGATTGCCAATAAATTTCATGTATCTGTAGAGTCGATTGCAGGCTCATCAAGTATCCAACCTGATGTCTTGTTAGTTGCAGGCCAAATCCTAAATATCCCAAATAAACAAGGTCTCGTATACAAACTTAAAAAAGGTGACACACTTGCAAAAGTCGCTGACTTTTATAAAGTTAAAATGGAAGATATTTATTCTGAAAATTCCCTCGAAGATTTTGACTTATTAAAATCAGGCCAAAAAGTATTTTTACCAGGTGCTGTAATTCCAGAAGCTGGTCCACTATGGCGATTTCCTGTTTCTTCTCGGGTCATCACTTCTGGTTGGGGCACTAGATCTTATCCACAATACAAATTCCATATGGCTATCGACTTACGCGCCAACTACGAACCCGTCTATTCTGCAAGGAAAGGAAGAGTCATTTATTCTGGTTGGATGGGTGGTTATGGAAACGTTGTTATGATCCAACATGATGATTCCTACCAATCATTATATGCACATAATAGCCGTTTGTATGTGCGCTCTGGCGATTATATTTCTGGCGGAAAAGTCATTTCAAAATCGGGATGTACTGGATATTGTTTTGGCCCGCACCTACATTTTGAAATTATAAAAGATGGAAAAAATATCAATCCCACAAAATTAATCAAAGGATTCTCATACAAATGAAAGGTTCTCACTCTTTTTTCCAAAACATGAAACGTTCCATTTTTATTGGTTGTCTTATTTTTCTTAATCATTGTCCAGCTCCGCCGACTCCTGGAGAACTCATCAACAAACGAATCCAAGAAAACTTTGATGATACCAAAACCATGGCAGTCAATTTCATCACTTCCAGAAGAGAAAATAAAAGTGCCAATCCAAATTGCGATTCTGATTATTATGGTTTTTTAACAGACATCAATTTACATTTTGGAGAATGTTTTGTCAATATCCCCGCTAAACATATAATAGGTGATATTACCTGGAATAACAACCAAGACAAAAATCAATTTTTTCAATTACTCGGCAAAGCAGATAAATCAGAAGAGGATTTTTTCAATAAGATCAAAGCTCATCCTTTCGAAGAAGTTTTAGTTTTTGTTCATGGTTTTAATGTGAATTTTGACGAGGCAGTCATCCGAGCAGGTCAAATTCGTTATGATTTAAAATTTCCTGGTGAAGTGATTGTGTATTCTTGGCCTGCTGGATCTGAAGCAGGTGTTCTCAACTCTCTTATGGTCAAATCAGTTTATGAATCAAATTTTTCAGAAGCAAAACTTAACCGTGAACCATTTGGAAAGTTCTTAAACAAATTAGAAGCTACAAAGAAAAAAGTCCACCTAATCGTGCATAGTATGGGCCACCAAGTAGTTTTGCCTGCACTCACAAAAGAAGCAAACTCTGGTAAAAAAAAGTTAATTGATCAATTGATTTTAAACGCTCCTGACTTCGATAAAGAAGAATTCAAAAAAATTGCCCCATCACTTAGAGAAATTTCAGGACGTATTACGCTTTATTGTTCACCGGGAGACAATGCTCTTGTCGCCTCACAAAAGGTAAATGGTGGACCAAGAGCAGGTATGTGTTTTAAATTTGATGGAATCGACGTGATCAATGTGAATGAAGTCGATAATCCAGTGCTAGGTGTAGGGGGACTCGGGCATGGTTATTATTCTTCACGCCCTATCCTTGCTGATATCTACCAAGTCATCCTTGGTATCAGTGTGGAAAAAAGATTATTCATTCGTAGATCTGGTGAATACAACGGTGAAAATTGGGTCCTTCGTCAATAATCCCATAATTCAACAACTGTTAGTTGCTCTCAATATCAATGATCGACAAAATCTCAATCAAACAGAATGGGAACTATGGCACGACCATTTCTTCGCCAATCTTAGCTGGCATGGATCTGATCTGAATTTGATTTGTTTCCAATTCATCTTCTTTCCCTGATTTCATTATATTTAATTTGAGTGTTACTTTTTTTCCCTTCGCTAAGTGTTCCTTGGCCAATTGGTACAAACGGTCGCCACCTGCGATCGCGGCTAAATCGGTTTTCCTAAGTGCGGCAAATACCACATGACGAGCATTGGTTGAACCAGGAATCGAATTTGGTGGTGCCAATGGTTCCATAGGTATCCAAGCAAATTCGGATGTCCAAACTTCCACAAACTTATGATTAAATACGATTTCTGAGGAAGATTCTGTTGGCAGGTAATTCCAGACCAAACGTGCGGGGATTCCCTTACTCCGTAAAAATGACATGGTCACATACGAGTGTTCGGTGCAACCTCCATTGTTTTTTTCAACAACTTTGGGTGCCGCTTCAAATTTGCCCGATTTATATGGGATAGAGGCTACATACTTTTGAGTTCTTTTTAAGATTCCTACAATGGATGTATCGTTTTCTAATATCTCTTCTTTTTTCATAGTGATTGAGGGATGATTGTAATTTAACATAGGATAATCTTCTACATAATCACTAAGGGCCATAGGGTATTTGAAATTGGATTCATCATATAAAATCTCATTCAAATTAAATTGAATTTTATATCGAGTCATCTTAGTTCTGTAAGGTGTATGTTCAAAAACTTCACCTTTTTTTAAAGCAGGCACTTCCAATTGTAAAATTCTATTTTCAAAACGATCTAATATGATACTAGATGCTTTCGAATATTCTTCATCCGATAAAACTTGGGCATACGAATTCTTTTTTGGCAAAACAAAATTAACAATACTTGCCTCTACATCTTCTTTCGCAGTCATACTAAATTTATATTCTATAAAATCCTGAATTGGTGAATGACGAAGTGCTTTTCCTTTTTCCGCCATTTGCATTCCTTCTGATATTTGAGTATAACGCTCATTAAATAATATAAACTCAGCACCAATGCCGGTTAATGGATCTGCAATGATCACTTTACCTGAATTTTGTTTCTGCATTTTAAACATAGACCGATGGTTTACGGGAATACTTGTTTCCCCTTCAGCTTCCAAGGTATTTACATTCAAAAATTTTATTTTATTCCCCCAAAAAGAAGATGTAAAAGCGAGTTTGGTTTCACCCCACTCTAACATACCTTGCACCTTTTCAAAAGGAAGGTTGAATTCAGATTTTTTTTTGCCTGTTTGAAAATCATACGTAACTAATGTTTTTCCTTGTCTTGAAAACAAATTCCCATTTAACAATACGATATCATGCCAAGATTTAAGGCTGTCTTCTAAAGGAATTTCGCCCTTTATAGAAAAATTAGAAGGATCAATGATCCAGAGTTTTTTAAAGGTTTGGAAATAAATTTCGTATCTGCCGACAGTCCAACCAAGAATTTTACCCCTCTCCCAAGATTTAGCACTACTGGTTCCCGATTTCATATCATATATGCAAATTTGAATCTTTTTATCCTGATCTGCACATTGGTAATAAAGATGATCATTGTAAAGTAATGTGGACTCAAATAATTCTACTTTGAAATTAGAATCCCAGTTTTTGATTCCTTGCCAATTGTATTCAGGAGAAATGTCTTTCCAATCAAGAGCTTTATCTTCATTGGAAAAAGTAGAGGTAAAAGAAATCAGGATCAAAAATTGTATGTAAATGAAACGCAGTATTTTCATAATAAAAAGATATTCCTTGCCTTTTTCTAAAATTACAATAAGGTAGCTGAATGGTTTCCAAAAACAATGGAAGTCTTTTTTATTTTGGCGGACGAATTTTACTAGCCACTAAGGGCTTAAACACAGATGCACATTCTCATTATGCAGTCTCTGTATTAATTTCTCTGGATGTGCCATTTCAACTAACTCATAAAAACGGAATTACGACGGAACATATGGTAACACTGATTCCACCGAATTATTTCCATACTCTTAGTGCCGAAACTTCCGAAATGATCGTTTTGCAATTTGATCCCAAAAGTTCTGATTTTGATTCCTTCAAACAAAAATGTGCTAAATATGAACCAACAGAATTTAAGTGGGAATTGATTCAATTGATAATGCCAAATTTGAAGTCAATCCTCGCAGGAAATCTAAACTGCGAATCTGCTCTTGAGCTATATTATAAAATTTTAAACTGTTTGGGTGGGGAACCCATACGTCAGAATCCTTTAGACCAAAGAATGGAAAATGTTTTAAACTTAATCGAATCCACATTACCAGAATCCATTTCTGTATCATCGCTCTCCAAACGAATCGGAATTTCAGAGGACAGGTTTATGCATTGGTTCAAAGAGGAATTTGGAATTCCTTTGCGCCAATATTTGCTTTGGCGTCGCCTTCATATCGCAGCTAATTTATTACAAAAGGGGACTAATCTCACCGAGGCATCGCATGCCGCCGGATTCGCAGATCAATCCCACTTAAGTAAAACATTTCGCAAAATGTTTGGTGTCCCTCCCTCGAAATTTCTAGGACATTCCGAACATTTTAAAGTTTGTTTTTGTAATTTACAAGCTAAGCTTGCTTAAGCGCAGAAAAATCTTTCCATACACCTTTTGCTTTCAATTCATTTTGAACAGCGACTTTTAATTCTTTTCTAAAGCCTAACTCAAAATAGGCGTCGGCTACTACAAATAAGGGAGCAGAAACAAGAGCTTGGAATAAATTATCAAATAGTGCAGGTCTACTTTTTTCAAAGATAAAGTGACCGTAAAATTGACTTCCCCATCCTACAATTTGGCCGAGACCAAAAAGAGACCAAGCCATACTTGGTGACATTGTGGCTGTTAAATATTCCGCCGTAACATATAAACCACCGAATAGTATCGTCGCCGTTAGGGCAAAAATGATATCAAGAGTAAAGTAATAAGCTAAGACCGTTACAACAAAAATAGCAGAAGCAGTTACGGAATATCCGCTGACTTCAAATAAGGAAAAGCGACTTAGAACCAAAAATAATGTGAAACTAATCATTGGAACTCCAATCATATGAACCCAAACATTTCTTTTTTCTTGGTGGTAAGCGGAATAAAAAGCCATCTCTCTTGCGAATCTCATAAATATCACTCCTAATGTAAGAATGATTCTAGCAAAGAATTGAGATCTTGACTTGTATGTTTCTGCTAAAAGTGAAAAAAATTAGATTCTATCAGCCTGTGTGATCAATTTTCGTAAATTATGAATGAGTTCTTTGTCTGAGATTAAATCTTCTATGGTCATTGAAAATCGATAAGACCAATTGGTTTCCGCTTCCGTCCCTGGAATATTGACACGGTGGGCGCTCGGGTCTTTTGTGATGCCATATTCATCTTTGTACAAAAGGTCTTGGAGTATTTGTATGGAAAAAAGACTATTTGTGGAAAAGGCAAACTCTAAAAGACCCAATGCAATTTCTTCATTTGTTTTTGGAAAACTTTCTTCGTCAGTATTAGCAAAGAAAAAGTTTTCAGCATATTCCTTTTCCTGCCCTTGTAAAGAATTCCACCATTCAAAAACAAGTGAAGTATCGTGTGTTGAAAGAACACTAATCGCTGTTTCACGATAACCTTTGGACGGAATGTATTCGCCGTTCTCAAGTGACCTTGTCCAACGAACCACATCAATACCGAGCATATCCCTTCTTTTCAAAGAATCACGAATAAAACTAGGCACAGCACCTAAATCTTCCGCACAAGGAATCATTCTCGAGAATCGATCCATCGCATCGAGAATTTCCTCCCCCGCTTCATTCCATGTAATCTCATCTAACTTTAAATTGTGTTCGCTTAACGGAAAAAAGACTCTTTTGATTTCCTCGGGTAAATTTTGATATGATTCATTTTTCCAAAAATCCCAATAAAAAATATAATGATCCTTTCTAAATTCATGGATCAAATCCAATTTCACAAAGTCTTCTGGATTTAAATTCACTTCGTCAAATTGTTCTTTTGATGTTCCGATTTGCGGAGAAAACCAACCTTTTCTTGCAGTTTTTTCGGCAACGGGAATGGCCCAAATTCGATACATACCGATCACATGATCAATTCGAAACAAATGAAAAAAGTTTTCTAAGTATTCGAGCCTTTCTCGCCACCACCTAAAATCCGTTTGACGCAAATTTGGCCAATTTAAAATGGGAAAACCCCAATTTTGCCCATCATCTGAAAAAGCATCAGGCGGAGCCCCAGCTTGCAAATCCAATTGAAAGTATTCTGGGTATTCCCAAACATCGGCAGAATTTCTTGAGGTGAGAATGGGCATATCCCCTTTTAAATATACACCGATTAACTCTAATTCTTCTTTTGCTTTCTTTAACTGTTCAAAGGCGATTGACTGTACAAATGCATAAAATAATGCTTCATCTTTTCTGGTATTAAAGATTTCTTCTTTCGCTTTGGATGCTTCTTTATGGTTTTTATTCCAAGTGGACCACTCTGCTCCTTTATAATCATCATATAATACCCGAAAGGCGGAGTATCCGTATGCCCAAGGAAAATTTGATAAAAATTGTAGAGCGGTATTTGTATTTTTTGTTTTATCTGATTCAAAAATTTTACGTATCTCGATTAATTTTAATTCGCGGATACGGAAATGATTGATCCTTTGGCTCGCAATTTTTTCTCTACGAGATGTGATCTGCACACCGAGAGCATGCAGAGAAATATAAATCGGATCAATCGCAAATGCCGATATTGCACTGTAAGGCGAAGTATCAATACCTGTATCGTTTAATGGAAGAAGTTGAAGGAGGGAAAAGCCTGCTTCTTTAGCAAAGTGAGCAAGTGGTACAAGGCTTGCTATATCACCGCATTCAAAGGAATTTTTTGTTAAAATAGAAGAGAGAGGTACGAGTACCCCTGCCCTTCGTTTTAATATTGGGTGATGGCGAACCAATTAGCTTACGCTACTGTGATCTCTTTTGCCAAATAAACATCTTGTATGGCTTGTAAAAGCTCTACTCCATCTTTCATTGGTTTTTGGAACGCTTTCCTTCCAGAAATAAGACCCATACCACCAGCTCGCTTATTGATGACCGCCGTTTTTAATGCGTCTTGCAAATCGTTTTCACCAGAAGCACCACCAGAGTTGATAAGTCCTGCCCGGCCCATATAACAATTTGCGACTTGGTAACGAGTGAGGTCAATCGGGTGATCAGAAGTCAAATCGGTATAGATACGCTTATCTGTTTTTCCATAACTTGACTCTTGGTTTAATACATTATAACCGCCGTTATTCTCAGGTAACTTTTGTTTGATGATATCTGCTTGGATAGTCACACCTAAATGGTTTGCTTGACCTGTTAAATCAGCAGAAACATGATAATCTTTATCTTTTTTGAAAGCAGAATTTCGCACATAACACCAAAGAATGGTAGCCATTCCGAGTTGGTGCGCCATATCAAATATCTTTGAAATTTCTACGATTTCTCTGCCGGAATCATCTGAACCAAAATAAATCGTCGCACCGATTGCCACACAACCTTGGTCATGCGCTTGTTTTACGGTCGCAAAAAGAATTTGTTCACTTTTGTTTGGATACGTGAGAAGTTCATTGTGATTGATTTTTAAAATAAATGGAATTTTATGAGCGTACTTTCTGGCAACAGAACCTAGAACGCCAAGTGTTGTCGCAACCGCATTGCAACCACCTTCCATCGCCAATTTTATGATGTTTTCCCCATCAAAATAAATCGGATTTTTAGCAAAAGATGCACCTGCTGAATGTTCAATCCCTTGGTCAACAGGAAGGATGGACAAATATCCAGAATCCCTAAGTCTACCGTGAGAGAGAAGCGATTGGATGCTACGTAAGACAGGTATCGATCTGTCTGTTTGAGAAAAAATTCTATCTACCCAGTCATTTCCCGGGACATGCAATAATTCTTTGGCAATTTTTGGTTTATTGAATCCTAAAAGGTATTCTGCGTCTTTTCCAAGTTGGTTCGAAATTTGATCGAAGTTCAAAGTGTTACTCCTTGCCTTTGTAAAATATCTGGCAAAGCGAAGATGACAACTTCTTTTTGGTATGGGGAGCGAAAACGATTGAAAGGATCTGCTAGATTTAGAATGATATTTGCTGTTTCTTGGCTCACTCTCACCCTCTCTTTGGGGATATGGTGGTGGGTTTTGGGACTTAGGCAGGCACGAACCATAGCCGAGATTTCTACTAATAAAGAAAGTCATAAGGAATTAGAAAGAGTCAACCGAATGCTGAAATTGGAAGGGACTTTTTTCTTGTTTATGTTAGGTGTTGGTGGAGTGACACTTGCCTCATTTTCTTATAGAGATTATAGACGTGCACTTTTAATTACTGATTTTTTTAGCACGGTCACGCACGAAATGAAAACACCCTTGGCAAGCCTTCAATTGCAAGTAGAGGCACTTCTCGAAGACCATCCAAATTCGGCGATTACTGAGAAATTCAAAAAACTTCTCAAAGAAAACAAACGTATCGAATCGAGAATGGATAAAGCTTTCTATTTAGCAAGTCTCATGCAAGGTGAAAAATTATATATCGAACCGTTTGCACCTAAGGAATTATTTGATAGTCTACAAATAGATTATCCCAATGTTCAAATTGCAAAAAATAATTTCCAAGGGAAAGTTAAAGGTGATAAAAAGGCACTTGATTCCATTCTCAAAAATTTATTTGAAAATTCTATTTTGCATGGCCAAGCTACTAACATCCAAGTCCATTTCGAAAATGAAGATGATACTATATTCTCAATGATTGTTAGTGATAATGGCAAAGGCTTTTATGGAAAAAGAAAAGAACTCACTAAACCTTTTAAAAGACATACGCAAACGAGTGGTACTGGAATCGGACTTTATATAGCAAAAAAACTCATGGACAAGATGAATGGAAAATTAACAATTCCTAATGTTGATAAGGGATTTTCCGTCATATTATCATTAAAAATCACATGAAACCGACCATCTTACTTGTTGAAGACGACGAGGCCTTAGGGGATACTCTCCGCGAAAGATTAGAAAAAGAAAAGTATAAAGTCATTTGGGCAAAAACAAGTGCTGATGCAAAATCATTATTTCTAGCGCATAAACCTGATTTGGCGATTCTTGATTTACGATTGCCTGATGGCAATGGATTTTCCGTTGCTGAGTTTATCAAAGAAAAACAAAGTATGACTCCCTTTTTATTTTTAACAGCCCAAGCTGGAGCTCAGGAAAGATTGAAAGGTTTTGAACTGGGAGCTCATGAATTTATCCCCAAACCCTTTCATTTAAAAGAACTGATGATTCGTTTGGAACTAGTCATCAATCGTTCGATGAAAACATTTGGAAAAAATTGGAAATCGGGCGAGATAGAAATTTATTTAGATTCATACTCATTGAAAAAACCCAATGGAGAACAGATATTTTTGTCAAAAAGAGACTGTGGACTTTTAGAACTCCTGCTCTCTGACCCAGATCATGTTTTTAGTCGTGACCAAATCCTTGACCAAATTGTGGGAGAAGATGCCTTTCCGACACAAAGGACCATAGATAACGCCATAGTCCGATTACGAGAACATTTGGGCGAACAAACAATTCGCAATGTCCGAGGTGTGGGATACCAATGGGTAGGAAAGTTAGAAGCCATATAAGGACGAATTAGCCTCAATCAAATTGCTATGATGGCCGATAGAAATCCTATGGGCCGCTCGATTTCTTACAAATTATTACTGATTCTGGCCTATCTTTTTTGTTTTTCCCTTTTTGCTTGGGAAACAGATATCGACTACAATTATGAATACGAAAAAAACGGACCGTATACAAAATTTTCAGATTGGGTTCCTTATAAACTTCATAAATGGGACCCAAAGTTTTTAGAAGACTATTATGAACTTTATAATTTAAAACAACATTACAAAGAAAATGAATTAAGAAAGGATATTTACTTTCTTAAAATTGCACTCACCAAACGATTCAGGCACCCAAAACACGCATTATGTGAGACAAAAACGGAAATCGGATATTATAAATATAGAAATTTGATGTTTATGCATATTAATCTCGGAATCATGCGAGCATATATGAGAATCGCATCACAGTATGACAAACGTCATGTGTATTTCTATAATTTGGACTTTGCGCATGAATTAAAAAATTCATTTGAAATTGCAGAAGCCTTTTATAAAGAAGCTCTTCCCTATTGGGAAAAAGCAAGGGAATACGCAGATACGGCAAATGAAGTGCCTGTGGATTTAGACTTAGGAACGATTGAAACAGAAAGATATGAAATTGTGACAGGCAAACTTGATTTTGGTTATATCATAGAAAACCATTTAGCCAAGTTAGATGGTAAGAAAAAAATAGTTGGGGAATATTTAAAAAAATATCCTGAAGCTGACAAACCTGTATTGGATTTTGCTGATATACAAAATTAACTAAATTCTATTAACAATAAAGCGATATCATCATAAATTCGTTTTGTATTTTCATCAATGGCATCTTTCATTACATCAGCAATCAAATGATCCCCTGATTTTGTTAGAATTTTTGACTTTAAGGAAGTCAAAAAAGAGTCAAGTCCCAAAAACCCATCCGTTTCCTTTTCAATTTCATAAATCCCATCCGAATAAAGAAATAAAGAATCCCCTTTCTGAAATTGGTAATTGATTTCGTGACCAATCCAATCATTAACAAGTAATAGTGGGTAATTGGCAGAAAAGATCTGTTGTGTTTTTATAGGGTTTGATTTGTTCCAAGTGATGAGGGGTGGATGACCGGCAAAACAAAAAGAAGCTTCTAAAGTTTTAATATTAATCCTTAATAAACAACAACTTAAATGATTTCTATCAATCGAGAAACATAATTCCTTTTCCAAATTTTGGAGCAATTCTTTGGGAGAATGAAACTCATCTGATAAGCGTTTGAAAGTCATGGTGATAATGCCTGATATCAAAGCAGATGAAATACCATGGCCTGAAATATCACCAAACAAGATATCTATGAAATCACTCTTTGGGACATTATATAAAATTAAATCACCACCTATATCCCCTATCGGTACAAAAAAAGAATGAAACTGAAGAGTATCGTATTTAGGGAAAGCTTGCATGATCCATGCATCTTGTGTTAATTTTGCCAATTGCAAATCAGACTTAATTTCTGAATAATATTCCTTTAAGGCTTTTTCTTTATTTTTGAGATTGATTTCATTCCGTGCCCGTAAGATGCATTGCGAAATGATATCGACTGCTAATCCCACTAAATTCTGAGATGATTCTGGCCAATCAAATATTTCATATAACTTAACGAATGCGAGAATACCGATCAAATTTCCTTCATTTTTCAATCCAACTAACATAAGTGAACGAATCTGATTCACTTCAGACATCTCTCGAATCCAGGATTCTTTCGGAAGTGTTTCTATATCAGGATAAATCAAAAATCCTTTATTTGCCAATATGCCAACATCTTCTGGTAACATAGAAATGACTGGAAGTTTTTGGTATGTTTTTTTAATAGATGGAATCTCTTTCCTAGTCCATTCATAATGAACTGACATATGTGTTTTGTCGTTTAAGATTTCACTAAGTAAAATTGCATCTGAATTAAGAAATTCACCTATCTTTGAAAAGGCGGAAATGACTGTTTTATCTATTTCTTCTGGCCTGGAACAAACAAATAACTTTGAAATTTCGCCGATGATTCTCGAATGGGTAAGAAGTTCATTTAATTTCTCTTCTGATTCTCTAATCAAAGTTATATCTTTTTGTTGGCCCCAAGAACGAATGAATTTGTTGTCTTCTATTTGGCCTTTTACAGTTAGAATAAAATGCCTTTTTTTATTAAATTCAAGGACCTCGATATATTCTTCATTGATTAATTCATAACCAGATTCAACAAAACGAATGAGAGGACTAAGGTCTGTTAGAGGAATCAGATCTTTCACATATTTGTCTATCATTTGATTTACGGAATCAAATCCGTACATTTTGGCTGTCGCCAGATTGCATTCTTTTATGATGCTATGTTCAAAGAGATATTTGGCCTGTTCTTCGGCAGAAAGAGTGAGAGTCATAGGGACATCCAATTCGTAACACCAAATAGGATCAGAACTGAGTGTGATAAAACTATCTAATCTTTGGATACGATCAGAAATGTCACCATGGATGAGCATTATCTCAACATTTCCATGGATTAAACAATCTTCCATAAAAAAACTTTAGCATCATTATAAAAAGGAATAAAATTGAAAACTTCCTATTTTTTTAGGTTGGTTCAAGAATCTAACGCAACAAATCCCGATAATTTAAAACGAAGATTTAAACGGAAAATTACTTTTAATGTATTGAATATTTGAATTCGCCATATCTAGATAATTCATCATTCAAGGCATGGCAGATATAAAAGAATCATACTATTTGATAGGAGTCGGAGCATCGTCTGGCGGTTTAGAATCACTCAAAAGATTTATAGCCCAGATCCCAGAAAATAGAAAAGATTTTGTTATGATCATTGCCCAACACTTGAGTCCTACGTATAAAAGTACTCTAGTGAGTTTACTTGGAAAAGCTTCCCATTATCCAGTGAGAGAAGCACATCATGGAATGGTTCTAGAACTCGGAAATATATATATTTCGCCTGCAGATACTGATATCAGTGTCGAAAATGAAAGAATTGTTTTATCAAAACCTAACAACCAAAATTCCCCCAAACCTTCAATCGATCTGTTATTCGAATCTATAGCCAAGGAATACAAGGAAGAGGCGGTCGGAATTATTTTATCTGGCACGGGCAAAGATGGTTCAAAAGGTATTATCGCCATACGCGAATTTGGTGGCACTACCATAGCCGAAGATCCAAAATCAGCAAAATTTGATGGTATGCCCGTTTCGGCAATTGAAACCGGTTTTATAAAATATATTTTTGTGCCTGATATGATAGGACTAAAACTTTTTGAATTACTCCCAGTTAAAAGTTCAAATGTTTGGGTTCAAAATAAATCTAACATTGGAAATGATTTACTTTTAGAAATTTTAAAGAATTTAACAAAGATTAAAGGAACAGATTTTTCCAACTATAAACAATCTACAATTGTTCGCAGAATCGAAAAACGAATCGATGCTTTAAATTTAGAAGACATCAAAGAATATAAAAAATTCTTAGATGATCATACCGAAGAATATCAATCTTTATTTGATACCTTTCTTATAGGAGTGACTTCCTTTTATCGTGATGAAGAAGCTTTCGTAAGTCTTGAAAAACAAATCAGCAATATTATAAAAAGTAAATCGAAAGGTGATTCCATACGGATTTGGGCGCCTGGTTGTTCTACTGGGGAAGAAGCATATAGCATTGCAACTTTACTTGTTAATTTATTGGGTGAAAAAATTTCGGATTTTACCGTTCAAATATTTGCTACAGACATTGATGATAGATCTATATCGATTGCTAGACGAGGCATTTATCCAAATTCCTCGATTCATTTTTTCAAATCAATAGATAACAATGATTATTTTATTCAAAATAATGATACATTTGAAATTTCAAAATTCATCAGAGGATTTTTACTTTTCACAAATCACGATTTAACCACTCACCCACCTTTTATGAAATTAGATTTGGTGGTCTGTAGAAATTTATTAATTTATTTTAGTAATGATTTGCAACAAAAAATTATTCCTAGATTTCATTATGCCTTAAACCCAAATGGTATTTTGTTTTTGGGGAAGTCGGAATCCATAGGAAACTTCTCCAATCTTTTTACAACGATAGACTCAAAAAACAAAATATACATTCGAAAAAGCGGAGGAGTCAAACGTTCTCTACGTTTAACAGGAAATACACCTTTAATTTATTTGCCAAAACAAAAATTTTCAAATTTCGACAACAATACATTGCCACCTATCAAAGAAAGAGTAAAAGATACTCTCTTCAATGAATACGACTATCCATATGTAATTATAAATGAAACTTTCTCCGTAGAACAAATAATTGGTGATGTAAGTCCCTTTCTTGGTTTACCCGAAGGCGAGATGAATACAAATATCATCAAAATGTCTCGCCCTGAATTTCAGATCATTTTGCGTTATACGATTATCAATGCTTTCCGAGAAAAATCGAATCAATTGAGTGATAGCATACGATTTCCTTTAAACAACTCCCTTTACAATTTATTTATAAAAGTTAAACCGATTTTAAATTCCGATTTGTATCTTGTGATTTTTGAATATTATTTAGAAAGAGCCCTTGTAACACCTAATGCTATGGTTAATTCTGATACAGATTATAATGAAAAAATCATTACATTAGAAAAAGAATTAGAAGAAACAAAAAAACATCTAAAGATTTATATCAAAGAACTTGAATCTTCCAATGAAGAGTTACAAAACTTAAATGAAGAAGTTCAAAGCACAAATGAAGAATTGCAATCCTCAAACGAAGAACTGGAAACAAGTCTGGAAGAATTACTTTCGACAAACGAGGAAATACAAATCGCCTATACGGAATTAAAAATTGCAAATGATGAATTAGAATTAAAAGACAATTTATTAAAAACAAGAGAAGCAAGCCAAACAGCATTACTTAAAAATTCTTTGCAGTCCTTTATATTAACCGCTAATAATTTTAATATAATCTCATTTAATCAAAAGGCAGATGCCACTTTTACGCAGCATTTCAAAACCAAACTTAATATTGGTGAGAACTTTCTCCAATTAATCAATAAAAATCTTTTTCCAAATTTAGAAAATGATTTAATCAAGCTCAACCAAGGTGAAATGAGTTTTGGAGAAATAGTTTTAAATGAAAATACAATAGACGCAATCTACTTTGCCTATAACTTCACACCAGTATTAGATATATCAAAGCAATTGAGTATTGTTTCTATATCTCTTTTGGATATTACATTCACAAAAGTCATAGAATCTAACTTACGTAAAACGGAAAACTTACTTAAATCAATATTTAATGCTGTCCCAGTAGGGATTTCGATCACAGACCAAAACGGAATTTTTACAAATGTGAATCAATCTTTTTGCGAAATATATAAAATCCCAAAATCTGAATTAATCGGCAAACATTTCACCATTATAATACCCAAAAAAGAATGGGCCTATTATGAAATTATATTCAAAAAATTCATTATAGACGGAGAATCCCAACCAACAGAAACAACGGCGACAAGAGCAATCGGTGAAACATTTGATGCCTACACCAACTCAGAACTGTTAGTTGATTCTGATGGTAGTCGTTATAAAGTTACTTCCGTATTAGATATTTCCGATAGAAAACATGCTTCGGAATCCATGCGCATTGCCAACGAAAGATACAGTTATTTAACCAAGGCAACAAATGATGCGATATGGGATTGGGATATGATCCAAAATACACTTTTTTGGGGTGAGGGTTTTCAAAATATTTTTGGCTATGATACTAAAAACCAGAAATTAAATTTTGAACAATGGAGAAATAATGTACATATAGATGATCATGAACGTGTACTTGAATCGTTAAATGATCATATTTATTCTGGCAAAGAAAGTTTACTTGAACTTCAATATCGTTACAAAAAAAAGAACGGAGATTATGCATCCGTCATTGATAGAAGTTTTTTAATTCGAGGAGAAAATGGGATTCCGATTCGTATGGTCGGAGCCATGCAAGATATTACCAAATCAAAAGCTGAAGAACATCGCCTAAATCTTTTAGAATCAGTCATCACAAATTCGTCTGACGGAGTTATAATTACAGAAGCAGAACCGATTGATCATCCAGGTCCAAAAATAGTTTATGTAAACGATGCACTACTCAAAATTACAGGCTACGATAGAGAAGAACTAATCGGCAAAACTCCTAGAATTCTCCAAGGTCCGGAGACAAATCAAAAGGAATTAGCTAAACTTAAGTTAGCAATGACTAAGTGGGAACCATGCGAAATCCAAGTCATAAATTACAAAAAAAATGGGGAGACGTTTTGGAATGAATTTTCCATATTCCCGCTAGCAAATGAAACGGGTTGGTTTACTCATTGGATTGCAATCGAGAAAGATGTCACAAAACGAAAGTTACAAATTGATGAAAAAGAAAAATTGATTCATGAACTTACTCAAAACAATAAAGACTTGAGACAATTTACATACATCACTTCGCATAACTTACGAGCCCCTTTATCAAATTTAGTAGGTGCATTAAATATTATAGAAGATTTTACAATTGAAGACCCTTTGCTATTGGAACTCTTAAACGGATTAAGAATATCCACGAATCTCTTAAACCAAACAGTGAACGATTTAATTAAAATTTTAATAATCAAAGATAGCCCCGCTACAGAACAAGTGGAAGTTTCTTTCGAATCTATACTATTAGAAGTAACAACCCAAATACAAAATTTAATCGCTTCGGCAAATTGCGAACTCGAAGTCAATTTTGAAGCCGCACCAAATATAATTTTTAGTCGTGCTTATCTTGAAAGTATTTTAATGAATTTATTAACCAATTCTTTAAAGTATAGATCCTCAAATCGCAAACTGATTATAAATATCAAATCATACAAGGAAGACAATATAACAAAACTTATTTTTGAGGATAATGGCTTAGGAATAGATTTAATAAGAAATAAAAATAAAATTTTTGGATTATACCAACGTTTTCATAATTTTCCAGATAGCAAAGGTCTAGGCCTCTATCTTGTAAAATCTCAAGTCGAATCTCTTGGCGGTTCGATCGAAGTACAAAGTTCCGTGGATGTTGGAACTAAATTTGTAATTTGTTTTAGGAATTAAAATATGAAATCTGTGTTATGCGTTGATGACGACCCTATTGCCCTGGGAATACAATCTATACTACTCAAACAATCAAAGTTTTGTGACCAAACAATTACTAAAACAAATGGAGAAGAAGCACTTCAATATTATGAATCCCTGCTTCCACTAATTGCGAATGAAAGTATCTATCCAAGTATTGTATTCTTAGATTTGAATATGCCTGTTGTGGATGGATGGGGATTTTTAGAAACTTTCCATTTGAAATATATATTACACTTTCCTGATACAAAAGTGTACATTCTGACATCTTCTGTTGATCCAGAAGACAAAGAAAGAGCATCAAAGTATTCTTTTGTAAAAGATTTTATTTCCAAACCGATAACAAAATTTATTCTCGAAAAGATCAAAAACATTGGTTTTTAAAATCTTAAAATCATCGACATTTTGATTAAATTATACTCATTTTGCATAAAATAAGTACGTAATGCTCTCTTGATGAGCAATGTTTTAATTGCACTTTGCTTAGAAACTCCACGAATCCCTTAAAATAAGGGATTCCGAAAATGGTATAAATCTTGCAATCTGGGAAGCAACCAGATTAGAATCAGATACGAACCTCTGAAAAAAGGAGAGATAAATGCAGTTCGCTACACCAAAATTTACTTCCGGAAAGGAAGTAGTTGAGTTCGCCAAAAAAGCTGGCGTTTTATTCTTTGATTTTCGTTTTACGGACATCAAAGGTATATGGCACCACGTTTCTTATTATGTGAATTCGGTCAATGAAGACACTTTTAAAGGAATCCCATTCGATGGATCTTCTATCGCAAGATGGCAGCCAATCAATGCATCTGATATGCAACTTCACCCAGATATCGGATCATCTTTTTTAGATCCATTCACTGCAGACAAAACACTTGTTATGTTCTGCGATGTATGGGACATTTACAAAAAAGAATATTATGAAAAATGCCCACGTTCTATAGCGAAAAAAGCCTTAGAATATATGAAGACTACTGGCATTGCTGATACAGCTTTCTTTGGACCTGAAAATGAATTTTTCGTTTTTGATAGTTTAAAAGTAAGAGATGAAATCAATTGCCAATCTTATGAATTAGATTCTAACGAAGGTATTTGGAACACTCACACAGAAATTCCAGGAAATAACAATACTGGTAAAATCAACTTTAACTCAGGTCACAGACCTGGAACTAAAGGTGGTTACTTCCCAGTTGCTCCTGTTGACTCTCAAGTTGACTTACGTGCCGAGTTCGTAAAAACTCTAGAAGCTATCGGTATGGAAACTTTTGTGGTTCACCATGAAGTAGCGCAAGCACAAGGTGAAATCGGTGTCAAATTTGGAACTCTCATTGAAGCCGCAGATAACGTTCAAAAGTTAAAGTATGTAGTGAAAATGATTGCCCATAAACACGGCAAAACAGCGACTTTCATGCCAAAACCTTTGTTTGGTGATAATGGTAACGGTATGCACGTTCACCAATCATTATGGAAAGATGGTAAAAATTTATTTGCTGGTGGAAAATACCAAGGTTTATCCGACCTTGCACTTAACTACGTAGCAGGTGTATTAAAGTATGCAAGAGCTTGTGCAGCATTTACAAATGCATCAACAAATTCTTACAAACGACTCATACCTGGTTTTGAAGCCCCTTCTATTTTGACATATTCTGCTCAAAACAGATCTGCTTCTTGCCGTATTCCATTTGTTAGTGGAGAAAAAGCAATTCGCGTAGAATTCCGTTTCCCTGATTCCACTGCCAATCCGTATTTAGCATTTAGTTCAATGTTAATGGCTGGATTATCTGGAATTAAAGAAAAATTAGATCCAGGTCCTCCACGCGAGGAAGATCTATTTGAACTTTCTTTGGATGAAATCCGTGAAAAAGGAATTCGTCAAATGCCTCACACTTTACGTGAAGCAGTAGAAGAAATGTTAGTTCAAAAAGAAGTGTTTAAACAAGGTAATGTGATGACTGAAACTTTCATTCAAACTTACCAACACTATAAGTTCGAAACAGAAATTTGGCCATGGGAAGGTAGACCTCACCCATACGAATTCCTTACAACTTATTCTTGCTAAAAAAGAAAAGCCCTCGTTCACACGGGGGTTTTTTTTGTACATTTACTGCTCTCTGTTCCCAATTCTCTCAATCTGATTTTTCCTTTACCGAGACTAAAGCCCAGAAAAAATGGCGAATAAGACTAAAGATTTAGTCTTACCAAACGATCTAATGGTTAGGGCGAGGTAGCTCAGATGGTTAGAGCACAGGATTCATAACCCTGAGGTCACGGGTTCGACTCCCGTCTTCGCTACCAAGATCGAGAGGAACAAAACTATGAAAAAAACATTGTTAGTGTTTTCTGGAGCCTTGCTCCTACTCTTCACAAGCGGGCTCACAGCCGCTGATTTTCCAAAATGCAAAGAAGCATGCGATAAATATTATAGCTGCACTTTGACAGTTCAACCAAATGCGACCGAAGAACAAAAGAATATGCTTCGTAAAGGTTGCGATTTCAATTGCAATAAAGCAAAGTATTACAATAAAATCTCTGGTTGTCTCAGCCAAGGTAGTGATTGTAAAACATTCAGTTCATGCATCATGAAAGAAATGCAAGGCATGAAGTAAAAGAAATCAAAATTTAACTTCGGTTAAAAAACCTCCCTATCTTGCGGGAGGTTTTTTTTTATTAAATGGCATTTCCTTAAATTTCTCTTATTCGTCTGTTCCTGTTTTTGGCAATTGTTTTGTAAACGATTTCGCCTCATCCAATCTTAAAGAAACAATCTTTGATATCCCTGGTTCTTCGTTAGTGACACCAAAGATCGCATTGGCACGGGAGATGGTCGATTGCGCGTGTGAAACCACGATAAACTGCGTTTTGTCTTTGAACCTGTCCAAAATCTGACAGAATCTAAGTTTGTTTGCTTCATCCAGGGCGGCATCGATCTCGTCTAAAAAGCAAAATGGACTTGGTTTTACCATATAAATTGCAAATAACAGAGCTATGGCGGTTAATGATTTTTCTCCACCGGATAACAATCGCAAGTTTTGAACATGTTTACCTGGAGGCTCAGCCATAATTTCCACACCAGAATTCAATGAGTCTTCTTTTTCTGTGAGTTCTAAAGTGGCTCGTCCCCCATTAAATAATGTGGAAAAAGTTTCCTGGAAATTGGCTTTTATTTTTTCAAAGGTTTCTTGAAACAATTTTTCTGATTCTTCATTGATTCGTTTCAATACTTCTTCTATATCTCGCTTTGAACTTTCAATGTCAGTTTTTTGTTTTTGATTGTGTTCGAATATTTCTTTGATATTTCTATATTCTTCTATCGCAAGTGGGTTTATAGAACCAAGCATCTGAATTTCAGATTTGGAACTTCGGAGTTTACGTTCTTCAAATTTATGGTCTAAACTCAATTCTCTTTTTTCAACTTCCAATTCTGTATCAGTGATCGAATAATCATTGTACAACTCTTCGATCAAAGAATCGATTTGAACTTTGAGTCCAGATGATAATCTTTCTTTTTCTGAAAGTAATGGCAATAAGGTCTGAAAAACTTCTTGGTTTTTGGATATATTGGATTTTAAACCTTGGATTTCTTCGAGTAACTTCTGTAAGGTTTCCTTTTCGGATTCCAAAAGTTTACTCATAGAAAGAAATTCTTGGTATGATTCTTCAATTTCTTTTTCAAGAGAGATCACTTCTTTATCAAGAAAATCTCGTTTCCCACGGATCCCATCATCTTGCTCTTTTGTTTGATTAATTCGTTTTTGAATCTCTAAGAGTCGAGAATCTAGGTCATTTTTATGGCGTGCGTAATTCTCAATCTTAGATTGAGTTTCCAACATACGTTTTTCCATTTCGACGATGGAGTTTCTTGTTTCATCCAAATTGGTTCTATAATTGACAATAGCAGTTTGGCTTTCACGGATATTTCGTGTGAAGTTTTCATTCTCTAAAAGTAAGTCTTCTATGTCTTGATCTACGATTTCTTTTTTGGAAAGCACTCCGTCTTTATCAAATAACAAATCACGAAATCTGTCTTCTGATGCTAAAAATACTATCAATCTGCCTTTATATTCGTTTAAGTTGATTTGATTCAGAATCTGAGTTGTATTCGCCGCATTGCCAAGGTTCACAGAAGATAAGGCCTTCTCCAAATGCATTTGGTATGCTTCAATGGAAGAAATGAGTAAGGATTTATCTTCATTCCTTTTTTCTTCATTCGCCTGAGATTCTTTTTTCTTATTTTCTAGTTCTTGGATCAACTCTTGGATGATCTGTTTTTGTTTTTCTCTGAGTGTTATATGGCGTTTTTCATTTTCTGAAATTCTAATTTCTTTTTCGCGGATACTTTCCTCTTCCGCTTTGATTTTAGCTTCTATGGAGTTTTTGGATTCAACTAAATTAAGAATTTGATTGCCGACTATCGTTTGGACTTCTCTTTCATGTCCGACTTCGGTATCAATGTCTTTTTTCTCATGGTCAATTTTAGTTAGTGCACTGTTCTCTTCTTCGAGAAGAGTTTTAATTTCGTTTAGACGAACATCGTATTCAGCAATAAAGGTTTTATTCTTTGCGATTTTTTCTTTTTGGATTTGTGTGCGACTTAAATGATCAAAAAGTTTTTTATCTATGTCTGCAATTTCACGTTCTTTACTTTCTTTAATTTTTTCTTTATCCGAAATTTGTGTGGTTTCGGTTTGAATCATGGAAAGTAGATTTTTATTTTTATCTCGAATCTCTTGCAGATCTTCGTCCGATTTTTTCATTCTCTTTTTGTAATCAGTGAGTTTCAAATAACGAAGATTTTTATCTGATTCGTCTAAGTCTTGTTTAAGTTTAAAATAAGTTTCAGCTTTTTCCGATTGTTTTTCTTTGACTTCCATTTCTTTTAACATGGAACTCATAATATCTTGGATGCGAAGAAGGTTTTGATTTGTATCATCCAGTTTTTTCATCGCATCTTTGCGATCGAGTTTGAATCGAGACACACCTGCGGCCTCTTCAAAAATGGCCCTTCTCTCTTCTGGTTTTGAATTGAGTATCTGGTCTACGCGACCTTGCTCTAAAATAGAATAACTGGATTTACCAATACCTGTATCAAGTAAGGCTTTTTCTACATCTTTACGTGCAGAACGGATATCGTTTAAATAATATTCATTTTCGCCGTCAGGATAGAGCCTTCTTGTAATTTTTACAGAAGGATAATCGATATTAAAATACCGGTCGGCATTATCAAAAAGAATCGAAACTTCAGAAAATCCTGCGGCTCGCCTGCTCTCTGTTCCGTGGAAGATGACATCATCCATCTTTTCACCACGAAGACCCTTGGCACTTTTTTCGCCAAAAACCCACTTAACAGAATCGACAATATTTGATTTCCCACAACCATTAGGTCCGACCACGGCTGTGAAGCCCGGATCAAAGGTAATTTCTGTTTCATCAGCGAAGGTTTTAAATCCAACAATATTCAGGCTTTTTAGGTGCATAGTTTGTCTTTCTAATTCTCTGTTGTTTCCCAGTTGACAGACATTGGGAGACATAAGAAAAAACTTTAGATAGTATTATGTCCCAAATTAACGATACCATTTCCAGTAAAATTTTCGAACGAAAACCCTACTTGCGAAATTATTTCCAAAATTGGGAGACAAGAAAATTATGGGACATAATTCCCATCAAAGGGCAATTAGAGTATTATGTCTCATATAAGGGAGAAGCCCTCTCCTCAAAATTTGCACCAGACAAACAGGCAGAGCGATTACTTGAATCACATAACATAAAAGAGACGGATGTGATTGTACTTTTTGGACTAGGCAATCCACAACTCATCACACGTATCAATGATAAAATCAAACCGGGCCAAATCTTTATCATGCTAGGTGATGACGGGGCCATTGTACCTCTGTTATGGGAACCTATACTAAAAGAAGTCTTATCTGTTCCAGGTCGGCATATATTTGCAGGCGAATCTTTCCTCGGCATGGGAATGAACTATATAGAAGCCCTTCCCATTGAAAGAGTAAGTGGCCTCAAAGTGATTCGTAATCAAGGTGATACGAGTCGGACAAATTTTTATAACGAAACTGAATCCAGAATCCAATCCGTCTTCTCTGCGAAAATGAGTGACCTACTCACCAAATTCGAATTTGAAAGACTATGGATTAAAAATTCTATATGGAATTTATTGAATGTGGCAAAAACCCCACCCTATCGATTCCAAATATCTGATTTACAAGACAAACTAAAAGGCCATAGCGCTTTACTCGTATCAGCTGGTCCAAGCCTTCGTAAAAACATTCCAGTGATTCGTAAAATCAGAGATAAAGTATTTATTTTATCTTGTGATACATCTTTAAAAGTATTATTAAAGGCAGGGATTATCCCCGATGGTGTGGTCACATTAGATGCCCAAACAAATAGTTTTTTTCATTTTATGGGTGAAGACTTAAAAAACATCCCACTTTTTGCAGACTTGGTCAGTTCACCGACCCTGCTTCGAGAACCGATTTTCCAATCCGTCATTCATTCCGTGACTGCCAAATTCCAAGTTGATGCGGAAGGCAATCTTGTCCGGGAAGTGACAGCAGGCGGGGAACTAGCATCATCTATTTTTGAAAATGTCGGTGATATCCAATCAGGTGGGAGTGTAGCGACAACGGCATTTGATATGCTGCGATATATGGGATTTGAAGAAATCTATTTTGTGGGCCAAGACCTTGCGTATTCGGGCAGGGAAATTCATTCTACCGGAACACATCACAATGAAAAATGGTTAACCTTAGTTAACCGTAAACAGAGTTTGGAACGTATCAATGAAGTTATTATCCGCAAAAGAGAAACAAAAGAAGTCCCCTCATGTAATGGCAAAACTGTTTTAACCGACTACGTTTTGGAATTGTACCGTCATTGGTTTGAAGAATCAGCAAGAAGCGTAAACATCAAACTTGTGAATTTAAATGAAGATGGTGCCATTATCGAAGGATTTCAAAACGTAAATCCAGAAATAGGTATCGCAAATCTATTATTAAAAGAAGACCACAATTACCCTTGGCTTCAATTTGATGCTTGGAAATATTTAAAAATTAATCACCCACCAAAGCGGGGCTTGGACCAAAAAGCAAAAGCCCTACATCATGAAATCCAAAATGATTTAAAATTCGTAGAAAGTGAAATGAAATCTTGGGACAATGAAGACTTAAAAATATTAGATTTACAAACTTCACCACTTTGGTCCTGGTTAAAAAATCAAACCTATCTTAGGCGAATGGTCAGAAAAACTGAAATTTATTTACTAAGGCATAGAGATTTAGCATTAGAAAGAAAAAACGGCATCCTTATCCAATCCTTAAAAAAGGAAATTCATTATCTCAAAAGAAGCATTTATCCAATCAATGATTGGTTTTGAGTGAAGGGATGAAAGATGGTTTCATCTATGAATTCAGGAAAATAGTCAAAAAATAATTTTTGTGAGACAACTCTATAATGGTAAGGATTTTTTTCTTCAAACTTTTCAGTGAACTTTAACTCAGGCAATTGGTGAAAGTTGATTCGTTCTTCGAAATTAATAAAATCTCGCCTTGTGATATCTGGCCTAAGTTCGATGACGACTTCTTTCAACGTGTTCCAATCCAATTTGAAAGTCATTCTAGCTCCACGGAATGCAGGAGATCGTTCAATCAAATTGACGAGTCGTTTCACAGGACAATCATGCAGATAAAAGGGAGAAACAAATACTTTAATAAACCTTGCGGAGACACCTAAAGGCTCCCATAATTTTGCATTTGAGTGACCGAGACTTGCTTCTTTTTTGATTTCAGCGAGAAGGACATGGAGTTCAGGGATTTGTTTATTAGCCGCTAAAAGATTATTGAATTCTTCCACTCCGAATTCGCCGAAGTACAACCATTTATAAAAATCTTGGATGTCAGCTTCTGGATGTTCTTCTGTAAATTTTGTGATTAAGAAAAGTTTTTCTTTTTGAGAAAGTATTGATTCGCGTTCAATTTGCATTCCGAATCGCCTTCAATTCTTTACCTTGTAACATGCGTTTGATGTTTTCACGATGAGAGAAGGCGATGAGAAAAAAAGTAGCAATGAGAACAAGAAAGATAACAGGTGAATATTCGGAACCAGGTAAAAATTTGACAAGGCCCAGATACCAAATCGGCATGGAAAGAGTAGCAATGATAGATCCCAAAGAAACAAAACCACTCACTTTATAAACGACTACAAATATAACAACAGCACATACGGTAACAAATGGAACAAGGGTCATATAGACACCGAGAGCTGTCGCAACCCCCTTTCCCCCTTTAAAGGAAAGAAACGGAGTGTATGTATGACCAAGGATCGCCATGGTTCCAAGTAAAATTTGCGTGGTTGTTAAGGTGTAGGGTGAGTCAATAAAACTTGCGAAATAAACAGGAATCGCACCTTTCAAGGCATCAAGAAATAAGACTATGACGCCATACTTCCAACCGATCACACGACCCACATTTGTGGCACCGATGTTTTTACTTCCATGTTCCCGTAGGTCTATGCCCTTTATTTTTTTAGCGATCAGAAATCCGATAGGAATTCCGCCTATGATATAACTAGCGAGGATTGCGGGGAGAAGTATCATCATTTGGGCCCTCCTTAGTTTCGTTCCGATTCCGAAGTTCGATTTCAAGGCTTAAGCCTTCCAAACCAAAATCGCTTACTATATTCTTTCGGAAGAAAGATAAAATATTCGACGGAAAGAGTTTAGAATCATTCACAAAAAAAAGCAATTTAAAAGGAACCTGAGAGACCTGGGTGGCATAATACACCTTTGGAGGTCGATTCGATGCCTTCTGAACTCTATTTTTTCCCCCCCACTTGCTTAGCCAGTCATTTAAGGCACGAGTTGTCAGCTTTTTCTGGGATTTAATGAACAATTCGATGGTTAGTTCTAAGAGTTTGTGAGTCCTAAGTTTTTCCGTGGCAGAAAGGGAGGTGATCGGGCGCTCTTTTAAAATCGGCAATCTAGCTTCCAATTTTTCTTTGTAAGCCTTCCAAGAATTGGTCTCTTTCTCTTTTACCGCATCCCATTTGTTAACGGCAAGGATCATAGGCTTACCCATATCCTGGATTTCGCCAAAAATCTTTTTATCAAACTCACCGAGTCCTTTTACGGCATCAATAAGTAATATCACAACATCTGCTTCACCTAAGGCAAATAAGGTTCTTTTGTAAGAATAAAATTCGAGACTTTCCCCTGACTTGGATTTTCTTCGAATCCCAGCGGTATCAATGATCTCAATTTTTTTTTCTTGGAACATAAATTGGCTGTGGACTGTATCACGAGTTGTGCCTGGAACTTCACTCACAACTGCACGTTTATATCCAAGGAAGGCATTCAAGAGGCTCGACTTACCGGAATTTGGTTTTCCAATGATAGCAATACGGCAAAAAGGATCATCCGGTTTTTTCCCAGTTTTTGGGAGAAGTAAATTGATCTTGTCATAAAGTATGGAAAAATTTCTTCGCCCAACAGCCGCTATAGGCACAATTTCAATTAATCCCAATTGGTAAAAAGGCTCTAAATCATATTCGTCTAAATCCGTATCAACTTTATTGACAACAGATAAAACAGGAATATCTTTTAAAACATCATCTCTTTTTAGTAAATCAATAAGCTTATGATCATAGGGTCGTAAATCTTTATGATCCATTACATGAATGATAAGATCTGATTTGCGCAAATGTTCGAAAGCTATCTCGATGATTTCTGTATTGATCTCATCAAGATTTTCTATATCAAGCCCTGGTGTGTCACATAGATAAAAGGGAGATTTAAACTCAGACCTTTCAACTAACTTTTGCAATACGTCCCGAGTGACACCTGCTGTATTTTCCGTAATGGCACTTTGGGCTCGGAGAATCGCATTAAAGAGCGTGGATTTTCCAACATTTTGTCTTCCGACAATGGATACGATCGGTAGACCTTTCATCTTCTTAATTTTTCCTTAACTGCTCTTTCGATTTCGATTTTGGCTTCTTTCTTTTGGATGTCTTCACGTTTGTCGTAAAGTTTTTTAGGTTTTGCAAGAGCTACTTCCACCTTCACCAAACGATTGTTTTTAAAATAACAGCGTGTTGCAATGAGTACAAGTCCCTTCTCTCTCATGGCACGGTCAATTTTTACAATTTCCTTCGCCTTTAACAATAATTTACGTGGACGAATTTCTGGATGGTTCGCATAGCCACCATTTATGTAGGGTGGAATTTGAAAGTTTTCTAAAAACACTTCATGATTGCGAACCTTGGCAAAACAATCCGTTAGATTTCCTTTTTTCTCACGGAGTGACTTAACTTCTGAACCAGTAAGCACAATTCCTGCTTCATAAAACTCCATCAGTTCAAAGTTGAACTTGGCTTTTTTATTTATGAGCGGATCAGTGGCTCTCGGTTTATCGTCCTTATTTGTTTTTCCCATATTATGAACGCAGTGAGTGGTGGATTTGGATGAGTCTTGCGATCTCAGTTCCAATCAAATTGGGCATAGAAAAAAAGTTATCTGCCGTAATCTGAAGGGAATCCGTAAAAAGGTGCTCTGCAATGTAGCGTGACCCTAGTCCTACCCCTAGAATGACATAGTTTTTTTCCTGGTTTTTAAGTACAGCTTCTTTCAGTTTACGATTTTCGAAAGACCCAATTTCGTTCTCAATTTTTTCCTTAGCACGCTGGCCACGGAAATCCGATAGGATCACTAATATCCTGGTTTGGGCATCTGGAGAAAAATATTTTTCACAGTTTAACAAAAGTTGATGTTCAGGAACTGAATCACCATGCCAATTTTTGCACAGGTTTGTAAAAATTTCTTCTTCTTTCTCTTCTGTATAATCTTCCTCTGCTTTTTTCAAATTGAAAATATCGATGGTATCTTTTGAATTTTTGATATCACAAAAACTATTCACACTAGTAGATATATCATGCTCATTTAATACATGCAAGCTGACAAGTAGAGCACTCAGCATAGCAATTGAATATTCAAAATTAAAAATTCGGCGGCATTTACTGAGCAAAAAGGAGACTTCTACACCTTTCAATTTTTCATCATTTTTTTGAATAGTGGTCTTATCGAAGATCTTTGTATCACCTTTACCACTGCGGTACGAGATGTATTTTCTCGCATCCACACGTGAACCTTCATTTCGATACATTCTATGAATGTCAATTTCGGGATCAAACAGCTGTTCTAAGTTGAGCTCAACTTCTTCTAATTCTTTTCCAAATACTTTTTTGAATTCATCAAGTCCAACCATGATGGAATAATCCCAAAGTATCCGTCTTTTTTTTAAAAATTGTTTGTACAATTCTTCCGTGCGGTAGCCCCAAGCACCACCGCCACCAGCAGGTTCCCCTTGTCCCATATTGCCTTGGGTATCTTGTCCATACCAAGCATCAGCACCTTCTTTTACTTGGCCACCTGTCTCGGGAGTATTGATTTCTATCCCGCGTTTAAGCTCATTGCCTGAGTTTAACTTTCGTGCTTCTCCTGTTAGGGGATCACGTTTATGTAGTTCAGGGTCCCACCATTTTTTTTTATCAAGACTAGTCTCTACTGTAAAAGTTTTTTTTTTCTCTTCGATTTCCTCGAAGAGTCCTGATACGACCTCAACACCACTTAAATACCCATCAAGCAGGCGTTCGACTTCTGCCCGTTCTTTGGGATCACTGATTTGATTTGTATAATAGATCGTTCCTCCACGGTAAGCAACAGACCGCACGTCCTTTTCATTGTACCTGTAGATATGATTTTTCCATTTCAAAAGATTTGATATTCCAAATCGATACGGTTGTAAATTTGCAGAACCGATAGTTCTCTTTTCAGCAAGCTCTTTCACCTTCATATGAAAACGAGCGATGGCCCTTGGCAAAACGCCTTCTGGCAAATAAAAAGAAATCAGTTCTTCTATGACTTTTGCATCTTCTAATTCAGGGAAAATTATGGGTGTGAAACGATTGCGAAAAGCACGAGAAATAGTAGATACAGATTTTGAAGTGCGAAAAGTCTTTAGTCCAAACACTATGGATGTTTCTTTTAAGGAAATGGGAATGGACTCACCAGACTCTGGCGGAAGAGCGAGAGAACGTGCGTCATCAGTAAGCATATTCATTTTTTCAACAAGTTCTGCTCCTGCCGATTCAAGCCCAGAAATGAGTATGATTTGACCATTTCGTATAGCGCGCGTGAGTGGGCCATCTACCCAATTGACTGTTGTATTTGTCCCATCTTGTATGGGTTTGAGTGCTCCCACTACATCAGATGTATGCATTCCCTTAGATAACATTACAGACTCAATGGTTATGCCCGTAAGTTCAGTAAACAAAGGCAAAAATTCTTGCGGGTCTTGGTCTTCTCTAAATTCGATCAGAATATTTTCTTTATTATGAATCGCAGTCAACACTTGGTCCAAAAATAATAATATGGGTTCTGGAGTGGGAAATTTTGACAAAATGGAAATCGTCTTTTTCTCTTCCCAAGTTTTGATTTCTTTATCGTTCCAAAAAATAGTTCCACCTTGCACATAACCCTTAGTAGTTCGAGATTTGATGCTCGCACCAAACTCAGATTCAATGAGATCTTTTTGTATAGAACGATCCTCTGTCTTTCGAAATGGTTCTTGGAATAAATACAATGCTTCGCGGATCGCAATCGCATTGTCACTGGCTCCATAATTACGGATACGATTGCAGAATTTTTGTAATGTCCGTAGATTAAAATGGTACTTTTCTAAATCGCCTTTGCCAATCTCTCCGCGTTTGATGCGATTTTCTGATTCGATGGTAACACGAATTATTTTTTTTATGACTTCTTCTGGTAGATCTTTGTAAAGGTGTTTCAAAATATAAAACATCTCATCGGGTGAATATGGATCCACATAAACAACTGCGAAGTGTTTGGTGATATCAAAGGGAAGAGGTTTCCGTCCTTCAAATCCTTCGCTTGGATTTTGTGTGCCTATAAACCAAAAACCAGTTTTACCAAGAATCCGTTCCCCACTTCCTTCCAATAAATCTAAGTAAGTCGACTCATACACACTGGAAAAACGTTTGATGATATTTGGTGCACAGAGATTCATTTCATCCGCTACAAAACTCAGTCCCTCACCAAGTGCATTTGCAAGTGGACCATTGGACCAAGTAAATCCCTTCCCATCCAAAAGAATGCGATAGGAACCGATAAGGTCTTCTGGTAAGGTGTCCTCATTAAAACTGAACCGTAACGTGGGTTGGTTTCTTTTGGCGTTGATATAATAAATTAAAGCGTTTTTCCCTACACCCGCATCCCCCACAAGGAGGACGGGTATCCCTTCCAACATAGGATAAAGAATTTTTTGCAATGTGGACTTAACAGAGTCAGTTTCAACTAAACTCGAAGGAAAAATAGGAAAGGAGGACTTGTTCGGTAGAACAGGAACTTTGACGGAAGCAATCGTAACAAATTCCATATTGCTTCAGCTTTTTGGCCTTTTGTCTTTGTGTAAACCAAATTCTATTGACCAATGAGCCTTGGGATTTTTGATTCATAGTATGGAATTTGCAGATAGAATGAATGGGCTGGATTCTTCACCCATCAGAAAAGCCTTTGAACTCGCAAGAAGTATAGAAAATCCGATCAATCTCTCCATTGGTCAGCCTCATTTCCCTTGTCCGCCAAACATCATCGAGGCGCTAAATAAAGCCGCTAGGGATGGAAAGACCGCCTATACTCTCACAGGTGGCATTCCTGAACTAAAAGAGGCCATGACCGAAAAATACAAATTGCAAAATGGCATCACTTATGCGCATCCAGATAGAATCCTTGTTACATCTGGAATTTCTTCGGCTTTATTTTTATTATTCAATGCACTTGTAAATCCAGGTGACGAATGTTTGGTGATCTCTCCCTACTTTTTGATGTACCATGCTATGTTAAAATTTTATGGTGCCAATTTACTCACTGTGGATGAATCATTTGCCAAGTCCGACTTGGATGGATTCAGAAAGAAAAAAATCAAACTCATCATTTATTCAAATCCTTCTAATCCCACAGGTCGTGTTTTAACAAAAGAACAACTGACAAATCTAGCAAATCTTGCTGAAGAAACTGGTGCTTACCTAATCAGTGATGAAATATATGAATTGTTTGATTATGACAAAGGTTTCCATTCCATAGGAAAGGATTATGAAAAAACAATTACACTGACTGGTTTTTCCAAGACCTATAACATGACAGGACTACGCCTTGCCACTATCCTTGCGCCACAAGAAGTGATCAAGGCACTTACCACCTTACAACAATATACGGTTGTATGCGCTCCATCCATTACCCAATGGGCAGGTATCGAAGCCCTAAAAACAGATATGTCGACATACATACAAGACTATAGAGATAAAAGAGACTTTGTTTACGATTCTTTGAAGGATCATTATGAAATTCAAAAATCTGGCGGAGCTTTTTATTTCTTCTTTAAAGTCAAAGAAAAAGATGAAGATTTTATACAAAATGCAGTGAAGAAAAAACTCATACTAGTCCCAGGATATATTTTTACGATGAGTAGAAACTATGTTCGTTTGTCTTTCGCGACTGAATGGGATACCTTAAAACGAGGAATGAGCGCATTGCAAGAATTAGCCGTTTGATGAAAAAAAATCTAAAATGTTAATTTCATTTTATGTTTTGTTATTTGTATTTGGGAGTTCCATGGGTAGTTTTTATATAACGACTGCGGAACGAATCCTTCTCTATTTTTATGGCAAAAATAGAAAACAAAATTCAAGAACAAAAAGACTCTTTTCACTTTTAACCATTCCTAGCCACTGTGAAATATGTAATACTAAAGTGGCACCACATCATTTACTCCCCGTTATAGGTTATTTTTTAGCTAAGGGAAAATGTAAAAATTGCCAAACAAAACTATCTTGGCATTATCCTACATCGGAGTTTTTATTCGGAATCACGGGCATTCTCAGCTTTTATGCAACGGATTCTTTATTATTTAGCATTTCATTTATATTTTTACTTGGCCATTTAATGATTTCCATTTATACGGATGCCACCTATTTCTCGCTAGATTATGAAAACCTACCGTTTATTTTATTTTTTGGTCTCTTAGCAAATTTTGCGCTGACAAATGAGCTCCCTGGTTTTGAAGAATTATATGTCTTTCTTGGTTTTGGTTTGTTTTATACAGCTTTGTATTTTTTAGTCAAACAAGGGATGGGACTTGGAGATGTTTTTTTTGCACCTTGTTTTGCTTTTTTAGCAGGTCATCCCTTTTGGATGTTGTTTTTGAATGTGTCCTATACTCTCGCCATCCTCATAACTTTTCTTTCACGGAAAAAAGGAGAAAGTCTCAAAGGCAAAGCGATTCCTATGGGCGTATATTTTTCGATCGCTCTCTTTTTTACTTTCATTGCCAAAGTGTTTTACTATAAACTTGGGTTAGAAGGCTTATTTGAGGACAATTATGAATCATGATATGAAAGATTTGCGCAAGTCGTATGAAAAGTACACTCTCACAGAAGAAGAAGCTGGTCTTGACCCCATTGCTTTTTTTAAAGTATGGTTTTTGTTAGCTCAAAATGAAAAGCAAGAAGAACCAAATGCGATGTTTCTTGCCACTGTTGATCCCAGTGGCCAACCATCAGGGAGAGTTGTATTGCTAAAAGAAATCCTGGATGGAGATTTTGTTTTTTTCACAAATTATGATTCGAAAAAAGGTAAAGATTTAGAAACAAATCCCAAGGCCGCTCTTACTTTTTTTTGGCAAAGCCAAGAAAGACAAATTCGCATCCAAGGATCAGTTTCCAAGGTTGAAACAAGTTATGCGAAAGAATATTTTACAAAAAGACCAAGAGTATCCCAATTAGGCGCCCTAGCGTCTAACCAAAGTTCCATAGTCCCCAATCGGAATTCCTTGGAAGTAAAATTTGCCGAATTGGAGCGTAAATACCAAGGCCAAGACGTACCTATGCCTGAAAAATGGGGCGGTTACCGCTTAAAACCAAATTTGATTGAATTTTGGCAAGGAAGACAAGGTCGGTTACATGACAGATTAGAATATAAGTTAATCGATCATGTTTGGACTAGAAACAGGCTTAGCCCTTAAAATTTAATATAAATTCTTTTTAAAAATAAAATAAGATTTATAATATAGTTTAATTAATTACAAGGCATATTGAAATTTATTTGATTCAAATCGTATTCTTATTAGAATCAAAATTTTATATCATTGTAAAACAATATTTAACCATGTAACTTAAGTAAGTGGCCAAGTTTTAGTTTTTTTGTATTCAAGTAATGTGCGTTACCTTCTACAGGCTCGATTTCAATGGGAACCCTTTCAGTTACATGCAAATTATAACCTTCTAAACCAACTATCTTACGCGGGTTATTTGTGATGAGGCGCATTTTTTTAATTCCTATATCACGAAGGATTTGTGCCCCGATTCCGTAGTCACGTAAATCAGGAGCGAACCCAAGTTTTTCGTTGGCTTCAACAGTATCGAGTCCACCTTCTTGCAAACTATACGCCTTTAATTTATTTATGATACCAATCCCACGTCCTTCTTGTCTCATATAAAGGAGTGCGCCACTGCCTTCTTTTTCTATCATTTTAAGCGCGCTATGAAGTTGTGATCCACAATCACATCTTTGGGAAAAGAAAACATCTCCCGTCAAACATTCGCTATGCACTCTAACTAAAAACGGTTTATCATTATTGACTTCGCCTTTAATCAATGCTATGTGGATTTTATCGTCTACTTGGGTAGAATAAGCTCTAATTTTAAAATCGCCATATTCTGTAGGGAGATTGGCTTCGGCTTCTAGATGAATTAGCTTTTCTTGTGTTTGGCGGTATCGTATCAAATCTTCAATTGTATAAATATTTAGTTTATGCGTTTCTGCGAATTTTTCCAAATCGGGTAGTCTCGCCATTGTCCCGTTATCATGCAAAATTTCACATATCACCCCACTTGGGTATAGGCCCGCCAATTTCGCTAAATCAACTGCCGCCTCTGTATGTCCCGCACGACGAAGGACACCACCTGCAACGGCTTGCAAAGGAAACATATGTCCAGGTCTTGCTAAATCGGAGGGTTGCGTCTTTTCATCTAATAGGACTTCTACGGTTTTCGCTCTATCAAAAGCGGAGATTCCTGTCGTTGCCCCTTCTTTGGCATCAACGGAGACAGTGAATGCAGTTCCATGTTTGTCTCCCACGGAAATATCATCGACCATGCGACTGAGTCCCAGTTTTCGAAGTCTTTCTGCTTCCATAGGAACGCAAATCAGACCGCGACCATAGGTCGCCATAAAGTTGATTTTGTCTGCGTCGGCAAAACTCGAGGCAATTAACAAATCCCCTTCATTTTCACGATCTTCCGAATCAACTAGAATGATCATTTTCCCTTGGCGGATTTCTTCAATGGCTTCTTCAATCGGGCGGATCATATTTTTCCCTCTATATACTAAGACTGTAAACTGCTGATTGATTTAAAGTAGAATCCTTAAGAAATTCATTGATTTTTATGTCGTAAATATTGTAGAATTGTCAAATTGGTGAGGGCAAATGGAACTTAAGTTAAATACAGCAGGCAAAGTGAAAACGATTGAGATCTCTGGAAAATTTGACATTGAGTCAACAGAGGAATTTGAGTCAATTTTTGCAAAGGTGATTGAACCAAATCCATCTGTAGTTGCCATCGATATGGGAAGACTTGACTATATTGACTCTTCCGGCATCGGCTCACTCATCAAAAGTCTAAATGTTTTAAAAAGCAGAAAAGGCAAACTGATATTAGTCGGCATGAAACCCATGATTCAAAATGTTTTTAAATTAGCAAAACTTGATATGTTTTTTGAAATCATGACTCCTGATGAATTTAAGTCCAAATATGCTAATGATGAAGACGATTCTGATATAGACGATTTACTTAGAAAATCTTAATTCTAAAAAGTTTTCTATATATTTTGCAAGAATATCTACTTCTAAATTCACAATTTTATCTTTTTCCCAGCCACTAGCATTTGTTTTATGAATAGTTTCAGGTATGAGTATCAACTGAAACTTTTCATCAACCACATCTACTATTGTTAGGCTAATACCGTCAACTGTTACACTCCCTTTTTTAACAAAATATTTTTTTAATTCAAAAGGAATGTTTACCCAAAATTCTTCCACTTGGTTATCTTCAATCACTTTGCGTGAAATGATCTTTCCAACCCCATCTACGTGACCTTGCACCATATGACCACCATACCTTTGTCCTACGGCCATGGCTCTTTCCAAGTTGACTGCACTACCTTCCCTAAGTCTTGATAAATTTGTAAGTTCTAATGATTTAAAAGATGTATAAAAATTAAATGAATTTCCATCTTCTTCGAATTTGGTGACAGTCATACAAGCCCCATTGATTGAAATCGAATCACCAATACGTAGGTCAGGTTTTTCCCATTCAGTGACCACTTGAAATTCAATGCCCGAAGCTATAGGGTTTGCTTGTATAACTTTTCCGATACTTTCAATGATTCCTGTGAACATACTTTGCCTTTATAATTTTAGTTTGATCTGAATTAAATTCTATTTAATAATTCTCAATATAATCATCACAAATTTATGTTTTCATTTCCAATTGCCATAAATCAGAACCCACTTGGAAATGAGCTTGTTTTTCGTACTGATTGATTCCCAAAAATGTTTTTCCTTCATTCAATTCTTTGGGACTTTGGATAGTTAATATACAATCATTTGAGTCCATATGATTTTTAATAAATTCCCATAAAAAGGAACCAGCTTCGAAGATAACTGTATTGATCCCAAGCTTTGCTAAATGATTCAAAAATTTTTCACCATCATGCATGGAAATTTTGGTAATAGGATGGTCAGTTAATGAAAACAATTCTTTTATATTTGAATTTATATTTGAATCATCGATAGTAATGTTTCTATTTTCTGAAATTAGTAAATAAAATAGACAAAGTTTTTTTCCATACTTTTCATTAAGATCGTTTTGTTTTTGTATGAAATCTAATGGTAATTTCATACCTTCTTTTAAGATAAAAATTCGCCAAGGTTGGTAGGTATGAATTTCCGCCAAATGTTCGCTATATGATTCAGCATTGGACTCAGAAAACAAAGAATCCAATAGTTGTTCGCCGTGCGAAAAAAAATCAGAGATATTTCCAAAGTCTATCTTTGAAACTTCACCTTTTGCATAAAAGGATTTTTCATCCAATCGGAAATCCAAACTTGGACTATCTAACTCTATCGTGTTTGGTCCAACTACGATAGCATCAAACTTAGCACGTAACATCTGCAAGTAGAAGTTACTACCTTCACTACTGATTGCGATTCTTTGATTATCATTCGCTGCATAAAATCCATCGCTTGTAATGGCAGATTTTACGAAGACCCAAGGCCGGTTCTTTTTAATCCTTTGAAAAAAGCCATGTAGGAAAGGTAGTGAGCCTTTCGCAAGTAAGGGATGGAGTTTTGTTTCTATGTTTGCTGTTTTATAATCATCCCAAATTCCAGTTTCAATGAGGGGATTCGGATCTCGCCAACCCATAATTAGACTATTTGGATGTTTTTGAAGGATCAGGTCTTTACAAGGAGGAGTTTTTCCGAAATGAGTACAAGGCTCCAAACTAACAAAAAGTTGGTGAGATATGAAACTGGTTTCTTTATCAGACTTTATTGCAAAATGATTCTTATCAAATAACAAATAAGCTTCTCTTTCTGCATGGTTAAGACCTGTGATTTGTGTATTTCCGGATACTAAAATGTTACCCGTATCATCACAAATAACTGCCGCCACAGGCGGATTAGGTGAAGTCCTTCCCATTGCTAGGAAGGACAAAGATATAATTTTTTGAATTATTTTTTTAAGATTTTTGGTTTCCACATAATTTATGCCAATTTTCTTTTTCTGCGGAAATTGTCATAGATCTCAGAAATGGGTGCTGCGATAAATATGGAAGAATAAGTTCCTACAACGACACCAAATATCAGTACGATCGCAAAATCATACAATTCGACGGCTCCACCAACAAGGATGGCAACCACAGAAATCAAAGTGGTAAGTGAAGTATTGATCGTTCTGCCAAGTGTTTGAGAAATGGAGACATTTATAATATTAGAAAGTGCTAAATTATCTTTTCCATGAGAATTTTCTCTGATTCTGTCAAAGACAACGATCTTATCATTGATCGAATATCCTAACAATGTTAACAAAGCCGCAATGATCGGGACAGAAGGTTTGATTTGAAAAAATCCAATCATTGCTAATGTAAACAAAATATCGTGGATAAGGGCAATCGCTGATGCCAATGCAAATTTAAATTGAGAACGATAACTTAAATATAGTAGAATGATCCCAAGTGTTGTAAGAAGTAAAGTGATACCAGTGGACATCAATTCACCACCAACTACCGCCCCCACTTGATCCGCAGATAAAACCTTTTCTTTTGGTAATTGGAATTCTCTACGTAAGGTGATCACAAACTTATCAATAGAAGAAGTTCCGATTTCCCTTTCTTGTTCAGGGATCATTTTATACATTTCTTCAATCGCACCAACAGAACCGAGACCAATATCCATTTGATAGATATTTTTTTCTTTTTCCAATAGTATGATCACAGCTTCAATATTTGCTTTTTTGAAAAAAGATTCTAAGTCAGTTCTTGATTTTCCAATAGGTAATTCTGCAACAGAACGTAGTCCCCCATCGAAGTCCAAAGAATGTGCAAATCCACCAAACTTAACATAGGTGAAAACAAATCCCAAAAAAATAATCAAAAACGAAGTTGTGATAGTGAAAGTTTTGTATTTTGTATAATTTAGATTAAACATGAGTTACTTCCGTTTTACCAAAAAAGAAAGGTCGTAAATTCAAATGCCGTATTTGCGTTCGGTTCACGAGTAATTCCATAAAGAGTCTAGATAAGAATAAAGATGTAAACAAAGTTGTTACGATACCCCAACAAAGTGTAATCGCAAAACCTTTGATAGGTCCATTTCCTAAACGAATCATCAATATCCCTGCAATCAAAGTAGTGAGATTCGAGTCCATAATCGTCCAAAACGCATTTTCAAATCCTTGCGTGACGGCTATCGTGAGTGGTCGTCCAATTTCAATTTCCTCTCGAATCCTTTCATAGATAATCACATTTGCATCCACCGCCATACCGACAGTAAGGATGACCCCAGCAAACCCAGGTAATGTGAGAGTAAAATCCATTAGAGTTAACAATGCCGCAAGGATGATAATATTCGCAACTAGTGAAAGGTCAGCGAAAAATCCACCTAAACGGTAATAGAAAATCATATATAACATAACCAGAAAAAATCCGATTACGACTGCCCGAACCCCGACTTCAATAGATTCTATCCCAAGTGTCGGTCCAATAAATCTCATTTCCAATACAGACAATGGAATAGGCAATGCACCTTCCGAGATAACATTCGCTAAACGAATAGCTTCTTCTTGAGTGAAACTTCCAGAAATCTCAGCACGCCCCCCAGCGATAGGATCATTGATCACTGGATTTGATACAACTTTATCACCCCAAACAATGGATAGATTACGACCACGATTTTGGCTAGTGAGATCAAAGAATTTTTCAGCACCGTTTGGTGTTAACGTAAAACTAACCATCCATCCATAACTATTGGAATTGAAGGATGGCTGCGCATTTGTCATATCGTTTCCAGAAAGAGCGATCCTTCTTTCCAAAACTGCAAAACTACGAGGAAGGAGAGTTGACTTTGCCGACTCACCCCTTCTCCAATAGGCGAACAATTTATACTCAGGCGGAATATTGTATTTTTTTTCTAGAGTTTCAAGAAACGCATCTTGAGCCTTTTTGCCCAATTTGTTTTTAACAATTTCTTGGAATTTAAAAATATCTGTTTCTTCTCTCTTTCCCAGTTCCATGAAACGTTTTTCATTTTCTTCAATACGAGAGCGCCAAACATAAGGATTTGGTTCTTCGATTCGGTATTCTACCGTTTCTGTATTTTGTAGTATTTCTAAGATGGCAGCAGAATTCGTTACGCCAGGTAAAGAGACTTCGATCGCGTCTTGTTCTTTTTGAATCCGAACTTGTGGCTCAGTGAGATTTTGACTTGTTAGACGATTATCAATGATCATCTTTGCTTTTTCAAGTTCAGTCAGTTTTCTCATAGGAGAAAGTTCAAAGTTTGATTCAATTTCGTTCAGTCGATCACTAGCCTTTTTCTTTTCCTCTTCACTTTTTTTAACATCAGAGAGGATTAACTTTTGATCAGCGATCTCTTTGGCATAAATATCTCGGAGTTTGCTTGTATAATCTTCAAAGTCACCTTTCAAAACGACTCGCATTCCACCCTGTAAATCCAGACCCAATTTAATGGATAAAGATTTTCCACCCTTGATCATCTCTTCAATCATAGTAGGTTCTAATTTATTCTTAGATTCCCAAACCAAAGATTGGTTTTCTTGAGACATTTGATTGATTTTTGCTGAAGTGATAAATCTTCCTTTAATTTTGTAAAAAGGTGATTCTTTTGGCGGTAAACCACTGTTTGGTTCAATTACCCATTTGGATGTAAGCCCATAATCTTTTTGCCATTTGTCAAAGAATGCTTTGGATAATTTATCCTGATTTTCTTTATCTAGGTTATAGACTTCATTTTGTACGGCAAGGTTCAATGTCCTTTCCGCAAAATTTGGGTAGAGGATGGTAAAAGAAACAGCTAAAATTAATGCTGGTAATATTAGTAAACTAAACGATCGCAAAACAAATGCTCCTGGGTTAAATTATCTTCTATAAGATTTGCTACTCGATCCAGGTTTTGCCATTCGCAATCTATAGAATGCAAATAAAACAATGATCCCAAGAATCATCATAGCTTTCTTATACTTATCAAAAAATTCCGAAAAACTAAATAAGGGCTTACTAATCTGACTTCCTACGGCACCAGAACCTTTTGATTCATCAGAACTTGCACCTTTTCCGAAAGAGACATCACTTCCAAATCCAGGTAAACCGTCTGGTTCAATCACAACTTCAGGTTCAATCCAAAGTCCAGACAAAGATATATCTTCTTCTTTTTTAATGATCTCTGGTAAAACGGTTAGTTTTTTTGTTTCAGGGATAACATTTGTGTTATTTGAAATAATATCCGTACGATTCGGATCCACAAGATTTTGTGTATTGTTTGTTATAGTTTGATTTTTCTTTTTAGATCTTTTTTTCTTTGACTTTGTATTTACTACTATTGATTTCTTTGTAGAAGTATTTACCGTAGTTGTCGTGTTTGTCGAAGTTGTTTCTTCTTTGGTTTTTACAGGTGTCGTAACTTTTGGTTTGTCATTGACTTTGTCCAAAAAATCTAAATTGTCTTGTGCCCATACCTCTCCTAACAGGAAAAAAAGTAGGAAGGATATAGGCAAAATCAGTTTCATGTTTAAGCTTTCTTTTTAACGATGGAACTTGTTTCAAATGTTACATTTGTATTGGCACTAATGCTGATAACAACTGTTTCGTTGTTATCTTTAAATTCTACAATTTTGCCATGAAGTCCGCTACTTGTGATGATATTGTCCCCTTTTTGAAGACCGCTTATCATTTCTTTGCGTTTTTTATCTTCTTTTTTGTTCGGAAGGATCACAAGGAAATACATAGCGACTAACATGATCGGAATGATCATTAAAGATTGCCATTGGGTGCCGGCGCTGTTTCCCGCAGCATCTTGTGCAAGGATTGAAAATTGACTAATGGATTGAATCAGTGTGTACATAATTGTCTATTTGTCCAAAGATTCAATAGCTTGGCTTAAATTCAATGTTTCCCTGACAAATTTTAAAACTTTTTTGCTAATCAGAGCCTCTTTGGCAAGGTCAAATCCTTCAGATATGGACTCAGTCCTTCCAGTAACAAAAAGTGCTGCACCCGCATTCAAAGCGACCATATCCGTGCCAGAAGTCGCCCTTCCAGAAAGAACTGTTTGGAACAATCGGAAGGAATCCTCTTTGGTTTTTGTAAAAACTTCCTCTTCCTTTACTTGACCAAGCCCTTTCAAAGAACTTGGTGAAAACACCATCTTTTCGGCTTTGGTTCCGTCAAAATACACATAATCCGTCTCTTCAAAAATGGAGAATTCATCCAGTCCATCGCGCGAATGACAAACGATGGATTTTTGAATCCCGATTTGTTTTAGGACATTGGAAACTATGGTCAAAAGACTTGGGTCATAAACGCCCAGAACCTGAAACTTTGGTGCAAATGGATTTGATAAAGGTCCAATCAAATTAAAAAAGGTGCGAAAGCCAAGTTCACGGCGCACTGCACCCGCGTATTTCATAGAAGGATGCCAAGCCTGAGCAAAAAGAAATACAAATCCTGTACGGAGGAATTCTTTTTCCAGTTCCTCTTTCGGCAAATCCAAATTGTAGCCTATCGATTGTAATACGTCCGAAGATCCAGACAAAGAAGATACAGATCGGTTTCCATGTTTTGCGACCTTCACTCCTAAGGCCGCAAGAGTAAACGCAGAAAGGGTTGAAATATTGAAACTTCCTTTCCCGTCTCCCCCCGTTCCACAAGTATCAATAAAATTAAAATCAAAAATTTGTGTGGGTTTTTGTGCGTTGGCTCGCATGGCCTTCACAAAACCGGTTAACTCTTCTTCCGTTTCTCCTTTCATTTTTAAGGCAGTGAGAAAAGATGCGAGTAAAGTTTCAGAAACATTTCCGATCATGACTTCATTCAAAAAATAGGTCGCTTGACTTTCGTTTAAGTTTTTTCCAGAAATAACTAAATTTAGTAATTCTTTAATTTTTGATTCGATCATAAAAGATCCTTTTTAAATTTGAAAAACCAAGTAAGGAATAATTTGTAAAAATATATCTCATCCCAGAAATAACAGTTATAATCGTTGTTAGGAGCATTCCATAATAAGGAATAAAAGCGGCCGCAAGTGTGATGAGATCAGTAGAATCTGGTAAAGTCTCATTTTGAATGGTATGAAAAAAACTTTTCGCATTCTCATTGGCGATCTCAAAAGTCGATAGACCTGCCGTTTTCCCAAGAGAATACATTTCATTGATCATAGCTTTTCGATTTCCAGATACGAGCATAAAGGTCACAAGGATAATCAAAATGGCACCCATCTGAAAGGCCGTTTTTACTTTTCCCATCATAGTTGTTTGCAAACTTGTTCCAGAACGAACCGCAATATAACGAAGGAATGTGATGAGCATATCTCTTCCGACAATAAGGACAACCATCCAAACTTCGATCGGTTCATGTAAAAAAAGAAACGCCACAAAACAACCGATAACCAAAAATTTATCTGCTAATGGATCTAAAAATTTACCAAATTCTGTTTGTTGGTTCCACTTCCGGGCTAAGTATCCATCGATAAGATCAGTGATGGATGCGAGAGCAAACAATACAAAGGCGAAAACTTGAAATTCAATTTCCTTTTGAAATAATGCATATACAAAAAAAGGCAAGGCAACAACGCGCAGAACGGTCAGTAAATTCGGAAGATTGGCAATTGTTTTCCAGTCTTCCATATATTAAATCCAAGTTCCTGTCATATCCAATTCGTAAAAACTATCCACTTTGACCTGACCCAATTGCCCGACTTTCAAGTTTTTATTTTCTACAAACACAACTTCGTCAATTTCTGGTGCATCTTGATAACGGCGAACAACCGCTCCCTCTTCATTCACTTCATCTACAATCGCATTGTAAATTTTGCCAATGCGGTTTTGGTGAATCTCTTTTAATGTTTCAAGGTAGGCATCGCGCACTAAATTCACTCGTTTGGAAATTTCTTTGTCCTTGATAATTCCTGGTAAATCAAATCCTTTCGTACCTTCTTGTGGCGAATAAGGAAATAAATTAACTTTTTCAGGTTTCACATCTTGTATAAATCGAATGATCTCTTCCACGTCGTCCATTGTTTCACCAGGAAATCCCAGGATAAAAGAAGTGCGAATTTCTAAATCCTTTTTCACATCTCTTGCTTTCTGAAACAAACTTTTGAAAAATTCATAATCACCAGTGCGATTCATACTTTTCAATACTGTTTTAGAAACATGTTGCAAGGGAGATTCTAAATAGGGTGCAATGTGTTCGATTTTTCCATATAAATCCAAAACTTTTTCCGTTTTTTTATCTGGGTATAAATACAAAAGTCTGAGGATTTTTAAATCCTTCACATCGGCGACGGATTGGATCAGTTCCAAAAGTTTGTCCGTATCTTTTCCGTAAAATACTGTGTCTTGTGATACCAGGCAAATTTCTTTCGCACCTGCAGAGATGGCTTTTTTGGTATCAAAAAGAACATCATTGATGTCAGAGTCTTTAAATTTACCGCGTAAGTTTGGTATAATGCAAAAACTGCAACCTCGGTTACAACCATCAGAAATTTTTACATACGAATACGGTTTAGAATAATTTTCAATATTTGTGGAAAGAGTTAGGCGTTCTAAAATATCCTCGTTAAATTCTTTTGTATCTTTGAAATCCAAGGGAAAGGATTTTCTTAACAGTTCACCTGCTTTATCATATTTTCCTGTTCCAAAATGTAAGTCCACTTCTGGTAAATCATCAGAGATTTCTTTGCCTGCTCTCTCGGCAAAACAACCCACCACAACTAACTTTTGTTTACTTTTTTTTTTCAGATTTATAGAGTCTAAAATAGTTTGGATGGTTTCCTTGGTTGCATCTTGAATGAAAGTACAAGTATTGATTAAATGAAAATCACTGGCTTCTGGATCTGATGCAGGAAGCAGTCCTTCTTTTAAAAGAGAATGGTGCATACTCATGGAGTCCACAGTGTTTTTGGGACATCCAAGAGTTGTAATATAAAAAGACTTAGGTAAGTCTTCTGTCGCAATTTGTGTTTTTGGCATTATTCGCCTAACTCACCAATGATGGACTGTGTGGAATCGTATGGATTTTGTTTACGGATAAAAATCTTTTTCACAAGTTTTCCTGGTTTTCCAAGGACAACTCTTTCTTTTCCATTCTGAACCATCTCCACGGCCCCTCCGTCACCTACTTTCATCTCAAGCCTATCCCGAGCTTCCAAGTGTTTGACTTCGCCGGCAGAAACAAGTCCTCTTTCACCCATTTGCCCATCTATGACAAATTCCACATAACTCGGTTTAGAGAAAAATAATGCTACTTGAATGGGAACGTCACCCACAGGTTTGGATGCGACCCCTTCTCTTTCTTCTTTTAGAGTCACAAGAACCTTTGCAGATTTTTCTGTCACCGCTTGTGTCACGACTCGAATGTCTCGCCTAAGTGATGATAACTCTTGAATTCGGTAAGAAAGAATGGTTTCTTCACCTTCCGCCGATTGGAAAAAATATACATTCTTTTCAGGGAAAATATTAAATCCGATATTTGCTTTACCGCTCTTTACACCATTAATAAACATCTTGCACTGTTGGTTATTTACACTAAAAGAAACGCCACGATCTTCTGTTAAAATAAAAGGCACACTTGTATTTTCAGGAACACTCTGTGATACAAAATTTATACCCGATGGAATTTCCGAAGAAGACGTGTTAGATGTTTCAGTGATTTCAGTCGACTCATCCTCTGCCATTGAAGGACCAGAATCTTCGAAACTCAAATAGATGATATATGCCGAAACAGCAAACAATGCGACACTGATTAAAGTGATAAATTTATTTCTATCAAGTGTAAAACTAGACATAGTCGGCCTTGTTAATTCTTCTAATGGTGCCTGAGATTCTTCGATTTGTTCTCCCCGATACAAATTAAGTAACATGGCTGTATCGAGTTTTAAATAACTGGCATAATTTTTTAAAAATCCTAGGGCAAAGGTTTCAGCAGGAAATTGTGAATAATCTTCCGTCTCGAGTGCAATGATATATTTCGCAGCAATGTTTGTTTCTTTGGAAACATCTTTAACCGAAAGTTTTTTGTCTTCTCTCGATTCTTTTAAAATTTGGCCGACTCTTTTTGTATTCAAAATATTTCCTCTTATACGGAACTAGTTATCAGAAACTAACGGATTATTTACGATCTTGGCATTTCCACTCATGTGAAAATTAAAGACACCATCTTGGATTTCTTCTTCAAAGTTTATATTATTAAAAGCGATGGTCGTTTCTTTACCTCGTCCATCGGTTGCGATCGCGCGTTTGATCAGATATGACTCTGAATCTACAAACAATTTCATCTTTTCGAATCCACCGATCTTCTCTCTTTGATCAAGCTCCAATACAAAATACTTTATTGGGTCCTTATCAATCACAAGACGTGGTTGTTCGATCGCATCAAACTTATAATGATACTTTCTAAAAAGCCTAGACAAACCATCTGCACTATTTGTATTGAATATCGCACCTGATGAATTTTTTTTATCTAAAGTTAAGTCTTGTTTGCCGACGGCGCCTAAGCGTTTGATAAAGATATATAGAGTTTTACCATCAGAGACAATTTCGTCCCCTTCTGGTTCATTAAAATTATAACGAATCTTTCCAGGTCGCTTATAGAGGCACTTACCCTTCATAAATTTTTCTTTTTTATTATCTAAAGTGCGGATTTGAAAATCAGCTGAATAAGAATTGATCTCAGAAAATTTCTTTTTAATTTTTTTCACAACCTCGGAAGGGGAATGCCAATTGTGAGCTGGGTTTGTTTGCGCGGAAACTGGGCTTCCCACGATCAGAACCAAACAAACGGAAGAGATAAGAGCTTTCATAGTTTCCCAGTTTTTCAGAAAAGCCTACTTTGTCGATGATTTACGCTGAGCGGAGGATTTCACGTGGTTTGGCTCCGATTTGCGGAGAGACATATCCGCGTGCTTCCATCAGTTCCATAAGTCTTGCCGCTTTGTTGTAACCGATTCGCATCCTTCTTTGTAAATAACTCGCACTGGCTTTTTTTTCAGTTAGGACTATGGTCCAAGCTTGGTCAAAAAGGTCTTCGTCTTCATCGTCAAAAGTTTCTGTCGAACTTTCCTCTTCCCAATCGATTTCAATGTACGCTGGAGCGCCTTGTTTTTTGGCCTCTTCCACAATGGCTTCAATCTCCTTTTCTTCAATAAAAGGCGCCTGAATTCTTATGAGATCCGAATCTTCTGGAGATCGGTAGAGAAAATCTCCTTTGCCGAGTAAGGATTCAGCTCCATTCGAATCGAGGATCGTGCGCGAATCTGTTTTTTGAGCCACTTTGAATGCCGCACGGGCCGGACAATTGGCCTTGATAAGTCCTGTGATCACATCCACGGAAGGTCTTTGTGTGGCCATGACCAAATGGATTCCGACCGCTCTCGATTTTTGTGAGATCCTTTGGATTTTTTCTTCCAATTCTTTGCCGGAGACCATCATCAAATCTGCCAACTCATCTATAAAAATCACAATGTATGGGAATTTTTGGTAACCTTGTGCATGGGCATATTGCTCAACCTTTTCATTATAACTTTTGAAATCCCTACTTTTTAATTTGGAAACGATTTGGTAACGGGATTCCATTTCATCAATCGCCCAAGCAAGTGCTTTGTTCGCCTTACGAGGGTCGGTGATGACTGGCATTAAAAGATGTGGAATATCTTCATAGAGAGTCATCTCTACCATTTTTGGGTCAATCATGATAAAACGAACTTCTTCAGGGGAACGAGTACAAATCAAACTCGTGATCATGGAGTTCAAACTCACCGACTTACCGGAACCAGTTGTTCCCGCCACAAGTAAGTGTGGCAATTTTGCTAAATCAATATTTACGATTTTACCAGAAATATCTTTACCAATGGAAATAGTGAGACCTTTGTTTTTGCTTTGCAAAACTTGGTCTTTTAATATTTCAGATAAAAATACATCTTCTCTATGAATGTTTGGAACTTCAATTCCTATTGTCGACTTACCAGGTATAGGTGCAACAATTCGCACATTCGTCACTTCTAAATGCCCTCGAATTTCATCAACAAGGGTTGTAATTTTATTTAACTTAACTCCGTAGGGAATTGTCAGCTCATAACGCGTGATAATCGGTCCTCTTTCTTTGGATATGACTTTTACTTCTACTCCAAAATGGCCAATGATCTCTTCAATTTTTTTTATGACCGTTTCTACTTCGATCTCATTTTTCGCACTATAGGCTTGCGTTGGTCTATGATCACTAAAAAGTTTATGCGATATATAATATTTCCCTTTTTTGAGTTTTACCGAAGGCACCATAGAACCGAGAGGAAATTCTTCTTTTTCCGCAGGTTTTTCTATCTTTGGTTTTCTTTTTTCCATAGCATAGACGTTACTTGGGGGAAGGATTTCCTCTGCGACCACGGGAAGAGATTCCATCAAATCTTCGGTAGAGTCATTTCCTTCTGAAATATCTGAATTGATGACTTCTGCTACATCTTCCTCAGGTTCAATATCTACTCTATCAATTTCAAAATTGTCTGGAAGATTTTCGGATAGATCGACTAACTCTTCTTCATCTTCTAAGTCTTCTGGAAAGTAGGATTCATCCTCATCATCCAAAATTTCTTCTTCCTCATCTTCAGAATATTCCCCACCTGCTTTTTCATACAATTCCAGATCAGAAAAATCAATCATCGGACTTTTTTTCTTCAAAGAGGAATCATCTGAAACAGAAGGTAAAAGCTCTCTTAAATTTGGTTTGATACTAGATTTCTCAAAAACAAATTCCTCATGTACGATTGGATCAGAAAAAATTTCATCTGAACCGAATTCATTGGAAGTAAATTCTTTTTTTTCCCCACGGAAGTCGACTAACTTCATAGCGTATAATCTTTGTTTCGTCGGTTCTGAATTTAATTTTCTTTGTAAGTTATGCGATGCATTATGAAATCTATAGACCTTGCCCGTTTCTTCAAAAAAACCATGGTATAGAGACGTATTTTTATATCGATACCTTGGACTTTGAACTTGTTTGTCTTTTTTTTCCACATATAAAGAAGATTCAAAATTAGATTCAGAAACCTTGTTTGCATTTTCTTCTATATCAAAAAAGGATTCCATTTTTGGGGAAAGATCTTCGTTTGCATTTTTCCTTTCAATCCAACTTTTGTTCGGAAAAAATGGAGTGGCAGTATTCCCTTCAAAAGAATCTATTTTTTTTACACTTACCCAGTCTTGCAAAAAGGCGGGAAGTTTTAAGTGAGAGATATCTCTTTTACCACCAAACATTTGATAAACAGAATTTGATATTTGATTGATCTTATGAAAAGAAAAACTCCACGCAGTATCTTCTAACCATACTATAGCAGAATAAATATATAAAAAGAAAACAACGATGACGCGCCCAGTATCGCCAAATAGATAATTCAATAACCAAGAAAAGAAGAGACCAACGATTCCGCCCCCATCACCAAGATTTCCCATGGGTGTTTCTAAAATGTTGAGTGAAACACTTGTGCCAATGAGAAAGAGCGGAAAAAATAAAGCCTTGCCCAATTTATCAAAATCAGGATTTTTAAAAGAGATTACGCCAAGGATCAGGGAAAATCCGGCTAGAAAAAATGCGGATTTTCCAAATAAATAAAAGAAAGTAAATGATACATAGTAGCCAATGCGTCCGAACCAATTGGCACCCGACCCATCATCACCTTCCGCAAAAGAAAACAAGGAAAGTAATAAAAATACTCCCATAAAAACGAGCAAATACGGACTTAAATCTTGGCGGATCGCGTTCCACCCAGGTATGGCTTTCTCTTTTTCCATACCGAAAATATCGGTACATTTGGGACATAGCACAGAAAAAAAACCAGAGCGGAATTTTAGCCTTTAAAATTGGTAAAATTAGCATCAAAAGTGAAATTAGCATTTTTCACAAGCTGCATCACATCCTGTAAATCATCCTTCTTTTTGCCAACAACGCGCACAGAATCACCTTGGATTGTCACTTGTACTTTGAGCTTCGATTCTTTGATGAGGTTAGTAATTTTTTTGGTTTGATCAGGTCCAAGGCCAGTTTGGATTTTAACTTTTTGGCGCACTGTTTGGCCAGTTGCCGTTTCAATTTTTCCTTCAAAATCAAAGGCCCTGAGACTGATCCCTCGTTTTGCCATTTTAGTCGTAAGAACGTCTATCACTTGTTTGAGTTTGATATCATTTTCTGAGGTAAGGATCAATTCTTCATCTTTTAATTTGATCTCTGAATTAGAGCCCTTGAAGTCAAAACGAGTACTAATTTCTGTCATCGCCTGAGCCACCGCATTTTGCAATTCGGGTCTGTCAATTTTTGATACGATATCGAATGATGGATCTTGTGCCATTATTTCACTCCAAATTGTTTTTTTAATTCTAACACTGCTAAGTTTATTGCCTTATCCAATTTTTCTGGTTTTTTACCACCACCTTGAGC